>VMHT01070160.1_pt1 | contig 19454 bp, 36 predicted proteins | sample 4693611 | NCBI WGS metagenome assembly VMHT01 (sample SAMN12280063, study PRJNA550983) | marine metagenome | isolation source: seawater sampled from same location over 5 years 0.02-0.2 micron viral filtrate | place: USA: collected off the coast of southern California halfway between the port... ...
GTGCGCCAACTGCGTCCACGTTAAACACGGCCTTTGGATTGCCAAGCAAGTTGCCGGGCAACTGGTAAATATACTTCCATTCGTTTATGGGGGTTTGCACTAGCTGCGCTAGCTTTACTTTTTTAATTGACCAGCTATAGGCGTACTGCATAAGCAGTGTATCACGCACATCATCATATAATCGGTCGGCAACTTGCGCATCATCTGTTCCAACAGTGAAGCTAGATAAAGGATTAGCGCCCAACATAATGAGCGCATCAGAACAGATAGATAGTTTTGTATCGCCAGCAGCCATCTAATACTCCAAAGAAAAAAGGCCGGGGCGGCGTATACCGCCCCAGCTATTGGATTAGTCGCTATCTGAAACTGCACCGATTGTGGTGCCGTCAGAAATATCAACAACCCCTGACGCATTTGACACAACAATGTGCATAGTCACAGTGCGGGTGCCGCCTGTTGAACCATGAACAATAATCATGTCGCCAACACTCAGTGTGTCTGACAGGTTATTGAAATAACCTGACGCATCCACAGCGGTGTGTGCTTCAGTTGTGGTGTAGCAGTACAGGGCTGGTGTGTTACCTGCCTTGGCCTGTCCACCCATTGGTGTGAAATCAGCTAGTACAAAAGCCATTGTTCAGTTCTCCTATTCTGTCGCTGAGATTTTGACAATGCCTTCATCGTCAATTGCAACGGCTCCAGCGGAGAACATTGAACTGACTAAAAAGCTAGTTTTCTCAGGCACATAATTTATTTCACTACGCTGACCCATGCCAATGCCCATGCCGATTGCATCGCGGTGGAACGCGAAGCAAGTGCGTGTTGATGGAAGCGGCAAGCCACCTTCGTCACGGTCGCCAAGGGTAATGAACTTGAAGCCCAAGAAAGTGTCAATTTCGCCAGTAGAAAGAGCCTTGACTGTAGCGAAATCGCTGCTTGTCAATTCTGTTTCATCTAGCAATGCTGACAAACCGTTTGCGTGGATTACCATGCAACGACCTTCGGCTGGCACGTTCTTTGTGTCAAGCGCCTTTTTAGCTGCAAGCAACTTCGCAAGGTTCATGTTTGTACCAGAGCCACCAACTGTTGTAGCAACTGTTGATGGTGAGGATGCTGCGTTCAGCGCGTCAATGACTAGCTGATCCATGCGGCGTCCGATAGCACCTGATACGACTTGAACTAGCTCACGCCGCTCGTCAAAGTTCACTTTTTGCTGGTTGAAAATGTCGCTGTACTCAGCAGCAATGTAGTCGCTCATTGTTGCAGTTACTTGTGAGTAGCTGACATTCAATGGGGTTACATCTGTCTGTGGTACGCGGATTGTTGCGGTGCCTTTCCCAATTTTAGGGAACTTTACCTGTGAGCCTTCTACATTTGTCCGCTCGCGGATAACACCGGCTAAAGAGCGTGCGCCCTGATAAGCCTGCTTAACTTCCGCATCGAACATTTGCACGAAGGCGTTAGAAATAGCTACTGCCATTTTTCTGTCCTCTCGGTTTAAATGTTTTCAAAAAAGTCGCATCAGGTATCCGGGGTGCCGGGCTGACAGCTTGGGCATAAACGCTACGCCCCCAAGCGGGTCTAACAGGCCACAGGTGGTTGTCTGTCAAGTGGATTTTAACAAAAAAAAGCGCGACCCGCAAGCCGCGCTATTATTTAGATAGCAGAATAGTCTTGCGTGCCATAGGCGCGCTCAAACATCTTCTCGACTTTTGCCCTAAAAGCTGGGTCAGTCTGGTACTCTGGCTTGCCTACCATTGCATTCAATTCCTCTTTAGATGGCGCACCATCCACAGGGGTCATGTCTACAGGGATAGGTCGGTCACCATAATAGCTACGAACTTTTTGCAAAGCCTTTAGACCCTGCGCGGTGCCGCCCATAATCTTAAACTCTTCAAAGTCACCTTCTGACCAAACACCCTTGCGCACCAAACCCTGCGCCCAATCTGTCATCGATTTAATAGTCGCATCAGCATTCGGGCCAAGCTTTGTAAGCTCTTCCTGATAAGAGATTTCAGCGCCCTCTTCTTCCTGTTGTGCCATAGAAATAAAGCTATTCGCCAACTCGTCAAACGCACTCTGGCTAATACCATTCTCCTTCGCCCAATCTCGATATGTCGAGAGAAGCGGGTCATCATCAGAAATGTTTGCATCTTTAAATAAGCTATCATCATATTGCTCCGGGGCTTTGTGCTTGCCCTGCGAAAACTTCTTCTGCAATTCGCTGTAGGACTTGACCAAGTTTTCTAGGTCAGGCCCATCGTCATCATTCCAAAATTTATCTGGATACCAGTCAGGTTTTGCAAACTCTACCTCTTCATCCTCATTGGCAACCGTCACATCGTCTAACGATGCTGGCCCTGCCTCTGGTTGAATGTGGGAGATTGTGCTTTCTTCCGGCTGCTGGTTATCCTCTGCCTCAACTTGCGCTTGGGCCATCAGTCCATCTGGTTCGTTCATAACTGCCTCGCTCTCTGCATGCGCTTTTCTATCTCGCGCACTAGTGAATTTTGCCCCTCTCTGGCAAACCCGTGTGAGGCGTCCTCACCCGGATACCAAGTGGGCTGCTCAATCGTCAGTGAGCGAAGGTGTGTTAGTAATTGTTGCCCATCCTCACTGCCGTACACGCGCAAATATAACCTGTCTATGTCGTCTTGGTTATCTTGCTGTGTCAAACGTGCTTGCGGCTCTACTGTCCGCAAGCTATCCCAACCCTCTTCAATCATGCTATTCCTCTATTGCTTGCCCAGCTTGCATCGCCATCTGTGCCGCTTGCATCTGCGCCATTTGTTCTGCCATCTGTTGGCGCTCTTCTGGCGATGTGCGTAGCTCTGCCGGTATTCCCATCTTGTCAGCCACATGGTCTGCGATAGCGCCAGTGCGCACAGCCATTTGGCCATCTTGTCCAAGTGATGCGGATAACTGCACCCATTGCATTATCTTCTCAATGCCGCCCATGTTCTGCGCTTGCGCAATCGGTGACACTGGCTGCACCTTAACCTCTAGCCCGTTTACCTTTAGCGGCATCTCAATCATTCCGCGCTCATCCATTACCGCAAGAATGCGAGAGACAACCGGGATCATGGTTTCTGTGATTAGACGACCAAACGAACTACCCATATTGCTGGCTAGCTCAGATATCTTTGCCGACACCTCTGTAGCTGACCGAGCAGACATATTGTCTGGGGGTAGCGTGTCGTCCATCATAATCTTTTTAATATTCATGCGCAGGTCGTTGATAATAATCTGCGACACGTTAAAGTCGCCAGACCGTGGCAACATGCGCAAGCTCTCACCCTGTGGCCCACCATTACGCGCAACCGGGATGATGGCACCCGGCGCAATGCGTATGGTCTGCGGGTTTAGCACGCCATCATCTGCCGCTGTATATACACCAGCGATAGACAGGCTAGCGTTTTTAAGCAATAGCTCTAGCGTTTTGTTCAGTGTCTTGATGTCAGCAATAGCTGTGACCAGTGGGCCACGCCCATACACCTCGCCAGCTACCTTCATATAGCGCGCCACAACCCAAGGGCTAGACTTCATAGTGCGCTCTACAATAGCTTCCTTGCCTTCCTTCTCGATAACATAATAATTGTATTCGCCCGTATCTAGGTCTAAGCAAGTAGCCTCGACTAGCTCTATCTCTTCGGTAGGCTTGTCGTCAATCATACGCTGTAGCTTGGCTGATATCTCCGCGTCATCCCAGTGTTGCGTAATAGCTTCTGCCTTCATGCGCATGCGCCGGTAGACGTTATCGACCTTACCGTGCGCGCCTTCCTCGATGCACACTAGATATTGAGGCACGGCGGTGAACCGGATGGGAGTGATGTCATCACCGGGTTGGATAAGCATCACCGCCGTACCAACTGCTAAGTCCATGAGAAACTCACCCATAGACAAATCAAAATTAGTTTGCCGCAACAGCGCAAACATCTTGTCGCTGTAAATATCTAGCGCGGCCTGTGCTTCAATACGGCGCTCTATAGGAATGTCTGGCCCCGGCTCTAAGCGACACCAGTTTGCTTGCGGTGGAAATAACCCAGACTGAATACGGTTGGCAAAGCGCTGCGTGGAATTGATAGCGGTGCTATCAAACACGCGCGCCATTTTGTTTTGGCCGGGTGACCCGCCGCCCTCATAATAGCCATCGTACAGGTTGCGCTGTGGTAGCGCAAACTCGTAGCAATCCTCGTATATCTGTCGCCAGTTGTCCTTGCGGCGCTGTGCCAAATCGTGGCGCTTCAGTATTTGTGCTGGGGTCATCATGCTTGTTTATGCCTATTTGCAAAGTTTCGCGCTGCTTCTTTAGAGCCAAAGCCCCATGCCCTTAGTGCCAACCCAAGGCGCGTTGGCTTGCCGTCCTTTTTCTCCGCGCCCTTCATGCCGGCAAAGCGTGCGGCAAATGATACGCGGCGTGGGTTGGTGCCAGACTTTACCGGGCGCTTTAGGTTGGCGCCTTCGGTTTTCTTAAAGTGTTCGCGTCCGGCCTCGCTCAAACCACCCTTGGGGTTCTTATGTACTTTTCGCACGGGCGGCTCTCATGTTGTCAATAAGGTTAGGATATGGACGGCCAGCCCTTGCAGCGGCACGCTGTGCGCTACGCTTTTGCGCTGGAGACAAACCCTTGGGCTTGCCTAGACCCTTGGGGCGTTTCTTTTCCCATACGGCCTTTGGTTTCTTGTCAGCCATTCTTATTATCCTCTGCCATTTTTGCTTTCATGCGCTGGTAAAACTTCCACAGCCTTTGGCCGGTGGTTTCTGTTGGCGTACCTTTTTGGCCCTTATATTGTTTACCAAGGCCAATTTTATCTGCAAATTTTTCAGCCATAAGATTTCTTCTTTGCCATTTTTGTTTTCATAGATGCGCCAGTTACACGACCGCCAGTTTGCTTGGCGTATTCTTTCGCCGCGCTCATGCCGGCCTTTGTGTACGCAAATGTGCGCGCCTTACCGTCTTTAGAAACTACCTTTGGCATTACTCTGCCCCCAATGTTGTTTGTTCACCTTCACCACCGCCTAAACGACCACCGCCAAGCAACGCTCTGCGACCGCCACGGCGTGCGCGCTTAGATGCTGCCGCCGCTCTCTCATCAAGCGTGGCTACGGCTACCGGCGCAACGTCCTTTAGTTCGATTTCTTTTGCTGCTTTTTGCATAGCTGGCACTACTGCCTTTTTTCCAAAAACTGCGCTCATAGCTGGCCCCCACCTAATGTTGACTGAATGCCTGTCTCAGCGTTTTGACGCGCTGTGCTTAACAACATACGCTTGCCGCCTGTACGGCGCGCACGCTGACGCGCAGATATAGCACGCATCTTCTGTTGCTCATCTGCCTCAAGGCGCTCTTCTTGGCGCTGTTGTGCCGCTGCGATTTCTGGATCTGGTAGTGGTGGTTTCGGAGTTTTAGGGGATAGCAAACCGCCCATTAAAAATACCTCGCAAACATAAAATAATCTTGACCAATAGGCCCATACTTTAGCATGCGGCCTTCGTTAGTGAATTTTACCGCAGATGCCCACCTAACTGCAAACGAATTATTAACTTCGACTGTCATCTGCAATCGGTGTAATTGCAAGTCGATAGCGATGTGATTAAAGTATCGCATGGCTGTGCGTGTAGCCGATATCGGTACGCGCTCAAATTGATATGATGTAAGCAACCAGACTTCCGCGTTGCCCGGCCACAGCTTAATAGCCCCGAATGAGCAAATCATTTCGCCTTGGTGCAATACCGTATAAGCATGCTCTTGTTGCTGGTACATCTTTAGCAGCGCTTCGTAATTAGGCACATCATCAAATGGCTTCTTGTCAAACTCGCGCAAATCCATATTGTACGGGTGCGCCCAGTGAAACGGCACTATAGTTGCGTCTTTGTTGCTAGAAAACATCGAAGTCCATCTTGGCTGTCATTTGCTTAAACTGGCCGCTGGCGTGGCTGTTGCGCGTTAGCTTGCGATGCTCAGACCCCATCATTAGGTAGCCGTAAGCATCGCCAACGTGCGAATGCTCGTTCTTGTTTGGCGCATCCTTAAACCGTTCCTGACCACCACCCATCGCAACGCGCTTAAAATGATAGCCACCAGCTAGCGACTTGCGGGTGCGCGTGCAGCTACGGTCTACGATAATGCCGGGCTTGCCGTCTATAAGCCGGTTCATTGGCGCAGCACCAGCCTCACGGCGCACCATAAAGTCGTTTGACGCGGTAGGCTGTGCGCGCAAGCCAAGCGTGCGCATATGCTCAAACGCGGTTACCTCGAATATCTCATCACGCTTTGCACCAGCCGGGTCACCCCAGATAAACACTTCGCTCTTAGGAAAGCGCGTATTTATGTCAGCCATCAAATGGTGACAGAAACGCTCTAGGCCCATGTCAAACGCAACAAGCTCATGCACGACATGCCAACGCCCGTTGTTCATCTTCTGACCAAACACGGCGGCAGGGGTCAAACCAAAGTCAAGCCCAATATGCACAGGCCAACCCGGCTCTATCTCCACATCGCTGGACATAATGCTGTCGCTAAACTCCGGCCACACGGCCTTGCCGTCCTGTACATAAACGTATTGACCAGCCGCGTAGCACTGTATCCAATCCAAGTGCTTGCCGGCTAACTGCTGCTCATAGTAACCGCCGGGCAAGTTGTTTACGTTTTCTGCTTGCGGGTTGTTAATCCAATACTTGTTAGCCGCAAAAATGTTGTGTTCGTGTTCCTTAGTAGCCTCGATAACGCCGCCGGGTTGTTTGTAAAACCTCCACGGGTACTTGCCCTTGATAGGCTCTTTCTCCGCTAGGCGATGCCACCAGTGGTCGTCTGACATTGGGTTGGTAGACATCCACACACCACGCCAAGGGCAACCGCCGTGGCGCTTTGTAGGGTAACGACCGACACGCGATGTCAGGCCATCGACTACCGCCTTGGGCAACTCTCGCGCCTCGTCAATAAAGCCGCCGGTCAATTCAAGTGACAACAGCTTGCGCACATCCTTGGGCTGGTCGAGCGCTAAAAAGATAACCTCGCAATCAAGCCCCGGCGTGCCGTCACGCGGCGGCAACTTAATGTGGTGCGTGATAGGCGGCGACCAACGCATCTGCCCCCAAGTATTCTCCGGGAATATCTCTTGCCATGTCTTAATGGTCGTTGTGCGCAGTTCGGGATAGCTGTTTCTGATTACGGCAAAACGCGTATATCTTACATTGTCCACAGGCGAAGGTGGTTGCTTTACAGCACGCAGCATCACCTCGGCCAGCGAGGCATATGTCTTTCCAGAGCCTACTGGCCCAAGTAGACCCCGCACAAAAGAGTTGTCGTTTAAAAAATCCCATACGGTCGGGCTTTCGCTAAAATCTAAGTTAAGGCCATTCAGCACCTCGGTGGTCGGCTGCTTGGTTCTGCGCCGCGACCTGTCTGTCGCTCTAGTCGCTCTCGCCATCAAAGTCTCCGGGAATATACGTTACTATCATCATGCCCTCTGTAACATCAGGGTCAGTCATGCGCTCGTCAATATCCAACAGCACGCCCTTGCAACTAGAGCAAACAACTTGCTGTGTCTCCGCGTAACACCGGCCACGCGTTTCCTCGCCGCAATGGTCGCAGATAACATAGTCAGAAAAAAACCGCACAAAATTATTGTGCGTCATCTTCGTCACTGACATCCTTTACCTCATACGTTGTGGTTTGCGGCCCGGTCACGTTAATGCCTATCATGCTAGGGCGTTGGTCATCGCTGTTCGGCTCTAACAAACCGCGATGCTTTGCTAGCAAGCGCAACGCGGACAGCTTGTCGTGCATCTCTACTTCGATGGTGTTGCCGTGTTGGTTCGGCGTTACCTTCACCTTCTTGATGCTACGCCGTGCGCGTTCTGGCAACTGGTCAGATGGCGTAAGCTGCACCTGACCCATAGCATCCCAGCTAATGACATCGGTAGCCTCGCCAGCCGCGATGGCCTCTAGCTCTTGCACTACCGCCTCGCGCTGGTCTGTGTCTTGGCTAGCTAGCGCCGCGCGCTGTTGCCTAGTTGTCAGGGGCTTCTTGGACACACTTGCCTCCCGTCCACGCATACCCAGCAATGTCTACCCAACTATCCATGTGGTCAGGCGTCTCCATCAAACGCGCTAGCTTTACTTGCACCATCATCATGGCTACCTGTTCTGCGGTGACCTCGGTGCCTAATGTAATCGACCACTGCGCGGCTATGCGCTCATGGTTGATATATACGTTGCCGTAATTCTTGCCACGGTCGGCAACCGCGTTTTTCGCCTCGTCTAATATATCCACAATTCTCACCCTGCTATCTCCAAGCCACATGTCTCGCATTTCATCTCGCCGCCCATTTCCGATTGACACTTAGGACACTGCCCATTGGCCATCAGCTTCGCCATAGACCCGTCACCTGTGGCGTAGGCAACCGGCACATATTCCGTCATAGGACATCCGCAACGCTTGCACCGGCAATGCTCGGCGTCCTCCCATTTTATATCCACGCACCCGCAATCGGCGCAACGCATTTCCTCTTCATACATCTATCCCAAGCTCCCTCAATGTTGGTGTTTCTACATTATCATCGTCTTGCTCTTCTGCGCAATAGCGGTGGCCGCACCAGTAGCATTCGCATAGTTCTGCGACTTCGTCATATAGCTGGTGGTGGTCGGCTCCGCAGCTAGGGCAAGTCATACGTCAGAACCGGGGAAAATTTTGTGTGAGGCCCCCCGTACAGTACCGGACGGGGGCGGGGGCAAGGGGTCGCTTTTTCTGCCCGGCCATGTTTTTGCGCGCTGTACATAAGCAAATCAACCTTTGTTTTCCTGTACGTCAAAATAACGCACTACGTCAGACAGTGCTGGCACACCAGCACGCCTCTCTATCGCTTGGTCGCACACCGCAAGCGTAGCGGCACGCACATCGTCAGTCGATACGTCACGCAATGCCAGCCGCCGGGCGTGCGCTATCTCATTATCGTACAGCCTGACCTGTCCTGTTGCCTGCTGGACGGCGCGCAAGTAGGCGTGGCAGAGTTCGCCAGCGTGCGTGTCTGTCTGTGGTTGTGCATCCCCCAGACCCCCTATCTCTTTACTGGTATCATCCTCTTGGTCTGCGCGTAGCTGTAGCGCTTTGGCGGTGTGTATATCTTCATAGGTTGGCAATGGTTCATCACCCTTCCACAACACTTGATACCTGTTTGTTTTCCACCCGCTGGCTGTCTCTTGGTAGTCCTTTGGGTTTAGCTGTCGCACATAGTTACCAGCCTTCAAACGCTTCATCGCTTCCAGAATGCTCTTTCTTTCCGCATAGCCGCTTACTGAGCATAGGGTATCGAGCGATGGCCAGCATACCCCAGCACGATTAACAAACGCACACAGCGCGCCCAGAACGCGAAACTCACGCTCTTTTAGCTTGCGGTCAGCACACGCACGCATTGGCATGACACTGTACGGTCGCTTATTCTCAGAAAGGGATGTCGTCATCTAACTTGTCCTTTAATGTTGGTTTAACGTCACTCACCGTTGCACCGGGGAACGTGTCCTTGACCGCAACGGCTAGCGCGTTCTGCTCTGACCACTTGGCCAGTATCACCGCCACCTCTTGCACACAATACACCAGCGCGTCAGGCATGTCGTTCTTGATATGTGTAACCGCTTGCTCATCACGCGCAATGGCAACCACCTTGCCATCAGCGTGCGCTGTCCACACATCCATGCCTATCTCTTTGCCACCCAGCGCGATGGCTTCCTTCTCCAGCGCACCATAAGCACGCAAGGTTACAGCCACATGATGTTCTACATCTACCGCTGCATCACGTTGAATAGCATCGTTGAGTTTGTCCATCTGTTGCCAGAACCTATCCCGCAACTCTGGCGACACAAGGTTAGGCAATCTCTCCACACCCCATCGCCTTTCATAATCAGACACAATTCTGTCATATTCTGTCAGGTAGTTTTGTATCTTGCGATAGGTTGCCTCACTTGTGACCTTGGTTCCCATCATTCGCCTCAATGCTGTAGCATCAGGCTTCTTTACTTTTCTCATCCCTTTACCCTTTCTCCGTGCTGTGCGTGCGTGCGTGCGATAACCATAGGGATTATCGCACAACACCACGCGTGCGACTTCAGCGTGCGACCGTGCGATTTAAGGTTTTTACAGTCGCACGTTTCCTTATAACCCTTTGTATTCCCACACATAGCTTCCCTCTATCACAATCGCACGCTTTGTCTGTAACGCATCCCGTGCATCTCTGCGCCTAGAACGCGTGCTATCAGGCGTTTTCGCACGGTGTTTGTCGTGCCACGCTGTCACCGGCACGCGTTCTTGGCCTAGTTCAACAGACAGATTACGCAGTGCTTGCAGGGCTATTTTCTGCGGCTCCGTCAGCTTCGCACTACGCGGCTTCTTCTCCGGCATGTCTGCCTGTGTCATCACCACGCTCACATCGTCTATCAGCGCGACCGGGGTCATCGTAAACGCCACGTCTGGCATTGGCTCTGCATCCTTCTGCTTCTCCGTGGCCAGCGTCACTGTCTCTTCTAGCTTGCTCACCTTGATGCTTGTATCCACTGCACCCAACAGCGCCGTAGACCCACGCATTCCTCTGGCCGCGTCCTTGCCGCTGTGGTGTATCGCCACCACCGCACATTCGCAGTGGCGCTTTACTATCTCGCAAGCATCCACAAACAGGCCCATGTCGGTTGCGCTGTTCTCATCACCGCCGAGCAAGGCGCGCGCTACGGTATCCACAAACACCGCGCTAAACTTTGTGTCGAGGTTATCAATGGTGCGCAGTAGGCGCTCCACATCGTCAGGTTCGCGGAACCTCACCGCCGTGGGCAGAACATAGAACGGCACATCCGCTGTTAGCTTGTGATGCGCTTGCCATGCCTTGATACGCTTGCCCAGACCGCCAACACCCTCGCCAGCGATGTACAGCACCGCGCCACGCTGCACTGGGTTGTTGTGCCATGCCTTGCCATAAGCCACCGACAGCGCCATATCTATCGCCAAAAATGATTTACCAGCCCCCGGCTCACCGTACAGCACGCTAAACCCATGCTTGGTCAGCAACCCATCCACCAGCCATTCCACAGGCGGCATGTTACGCAGATAGTGTACATCATACACATCGAATACGTCTGGGCGTTCTGCCGGCGCTTCCACGACCTCTGGCGCCTGTTCAATCGGCTGTGCCGATGTGACCAGCGCCGCTAGCTCTTCCTTCGTACCACCAGCCTGTAGCCAATCGTAAACGTCTTGCTTATCGTCTAGGCCCGGCAAGTTGACACAGTTGATAGAGTTGACCACAGGCAAGAGGTTAGCCGCCACTACGTCAGCATGTGCCTTGCCAGCCTCATCAGCGTCAGGCAACACCACAACGTCACGCCCGGCAAACCATTTATTTAGATCCGCGTGCCAGTTCTTCGCACCGCCATGACTGGTTGTTGCTACCGCGCCTAGCTTCTTCATGGCGTCTGCGCACTTCTCGCCTTCCACTACGAATATCTTTTTGTTCGGGTTGGCCATGATGTCAGGTAGATTGTACGGCACCGGGGTAACGTCCTTGACATTCCACACCCAGCCGCCCTTTCCGTCAGGTCTGCGCTGCCTGAATGTCTTCGGCTCGTAACGCACGACCTGATAGATGCACTCACCATGCTCATCTATATAATCGTATGCCTTTGACATGTACCGCGCCGGCTGAATGGCTTGCTGTACTTGCTTGGCTATACCAAATTGCTTTTCCAATATCTCCGGCAGACTGCGTAGCTGTGCGCCCTCATTGATGCGCACCATGTCTATGACGCCGCCACCTTCGTTGGCCTCGAAATCAAACCAAGTGCCTTTGCGCAAATCAACACTGCGTGACCCATGCGTACCCCAGCGCAACTCATGGCCGCGCTTTTCTTTTGGTTCGCCCCAGTAATGCCGAGCTATCTGCTCTATATATGCTGCTATGTTCTGTGTCATCTTATTCCCTCTTCCCCTTTAAAAATGGTAGGGCGCCGGCAAAGGGAGGAAAACCCAGCGCCCTACCAACTGCTAGAACAGGTCAGCGCCACTCGTTGCTGGCTGTTCAACAGGCGCATCCGGCGTTGGAGCCGGTGCGCTAGGTGCTTCCGCACCATCCCTGTCAAATGCCGATGGGCGTTCTACCCACTGGCTGATTTCCCACACCGGCACCTTGAAGCGCTGTTCGCCCTGCGGTGTATTCACGGTTGTGGTTTTTGTGGCTGTGACTTTCATCACAGGACACAGGTCGGGGTTGTTCGCGCGTTCAGCCTCGTATTGATTGTGTAGCTGGTCAAACGCAGATTGCACCATTTTCGACTGACTGCTGAACTCACGCAAGCCAATCTCGCGGCTCACTAGCTTCACGCGAAACGCAGACTTGTAATCATCGCCGGGCTTGTCCGGCATGCGGTCACCCAACTTGACCATTTTGAAATCAGGGCGGTTGCTGACAAACGCCATATAGCCGACCTCGATGTTTTCCATGTCGATAGCCACCTCGAACGGCAGTTTCATTTCGATGCTTTCACGCACCCACTCGCCGTTTACATTCTCGCTCTCAACGCGGTAGAACTCACCCACCTTTGCGTCAAACTTTATTATTGGCGTGATGTTGCCACCGCCGCCACCTTCATTTGGTAAACCAAGTGCCATTTTATTTTCCTTTACACTTTACTGACCAGTAGCGCTGGCCTCGCATTACCCGTTGGGCAATCTATTTGAGCTACGCCGCTTCATTGCAACGCGTGCTGTGTGCGCAGATATAACAGAGCTACGCCATTTTGGGTTGCGCCATTTGTTTGTGTCGCGGTCTGGTATCGCAAACAATTCCTCACGCCGTTTCTTTAAATACGCGGCGAACTCTTCCACGCTCATATCACTCGCTAGTTTCATTGCACATAAGCTCCCTCGCAACCATACAAAAATCATCAAACGTCATTTCAACCGCATACTTCCAGTCGTACCCGTCACCCATCTGGCGCTCAAACGTGGCCAACATTGCCAGCGCCTCGATAGGCACGCGCCAGCGCTCCGGCAGTCTATCGAACTTGTAGACCAACGCCGGTATCTTCCCGGCCTTAGTTGCCGCCACGCAAACCTGATCCCAATGGCTTGGCGAGGCGAATGTTGAGCCAGCCTTGTACCGTTTGCATTCCACCACGAAGGGGAACGCGTCATCTTCGCAAGTTAGGTCAGGCAAGCCAGCTTCGGCCCACTGGTCTAGCACCCGGCGAAACTCTAGCCCAAGCTCTAGGTGCAAGCGCTTGCGAACATCGCGCTCGTATTGGCTTCCTTTCGTGCGAGAGTTAACCATTGCGTGCCGCCGCAATCACACGGTCTAGGTCAGACCCGTCCTTGGTTAAGCGCTTTTCTAATTCCTGCGCCAGTATCTCGTCAGCCAATGACGCCATCGAGCGATGCGCGGATTGCTCGACTGCTTCCTTCAGCATCAAAACCGTCTTGGTTCTGAGCCGTAATAATGTTGGTTTTGTGTTTGACATGATATCGCCCTGATATTTTTTTGATATTTATGCTTTACATTATGATATCAATGTGCTATATAATAGTTGACGGCACGTTGACCGTCAGTTGAAAGGGAAAGAAATGACAGTATCAGCAAAAACATTTGATTGGATTACAGACAAGATAGCCAAAGGCATGACAGTCGCTATTACCACTGGCCTTAAATCAGTTCACGTTTCACCAAAAACATTCGCCGCGTTTGACAAGGCTGGCAAGCCAATGTTTAAGATCAACGGCGCAAACGAATTGATGATGGCAGAAGGCAAATCATACGTCTGTATCGCAACACCTGACATGGTGTTGGTCAAAGTTTCAGCACACGCATAAAGGGGCATAACCATGAAATTCATCGTCTACTACCGCGTATCTACTCAGCGTCAAGGCCAGTCCGGCCTTGGCCTTGAGGCACAGAAGCACGCTTGTGCGCATTATGATATTGTCGCTGAGTACACCGAAGTGGAAAGCGGCAAGAAGGCTAACCGCCCGGAGCTTGCCAAGGCACTGGCGCACGCCAAAGAGGTAGGCGCGACCCTGCTTATTGCCAAGCTCGACCGTCTGGCGCGTAACGTACACTTTATCACAGGCTTGCTCGAAGCTGGCGTGCCTATCACATGCGCTGACATGCCAGAGGCAGACCGCACCTTTTTGCAGATGGCCGCTGTCTTTGCAGAATGGGAAGGTCGCCGCATCTCTGAGCGCACAAAGGCCGCGCTGGCCGCTGCCAAGCGCCGTGGCGTAAAGCTCGGCTCACCTGACCCATCCAAGGGCGGGTCAGTGACCGGCAAGCAACGCGCTAGCGCCACCGCACAGGTAGCGCCGCAAGCTATGCCTGTAATTAACGCATTGCGCAAGGCCGGTCAGAGCCTACGCGCCATCGCATCCGCTCTTAATGAGGAGCAGATACCAACCGCTATGGGCGGTCAGTGGCACGCATCCAGCGTGCGTAACCTAATCAACGCATAAGGGGATTATCATGCAGAAAGTTGCGGGAATATTATTTACATATGCGCTACTCAGCCTGTGGGTCATGGGCTGGTTAGACATATTCGGGCCAGAATATACTTGGTGGAACTTTATTTATGTGATGGGGAATTGATATGGAAATCATCGCACGCAAAGAGGCACAGGAAAAGGGATTGCCTCGATACTTTACTGGTAAGCCGTGCAAGCATGGTCACGTTTGTGAAAGGCTTGTTTCGCAGAAAGTTTGCATTGAATGCAAACAAAAATTCGATAAAGGGTATTATGTGAAAAACAAAGAACGCTTGTTAAAAAAGGTGAAGCATTACGCGGAAGCGAACAAAGACAAAATTACGCAGTATCATTTAGAATACTATGCGCGTAATCAAGAAAACATGAAGAAGCGTTCTTCGAAAAGGTATAAAGAAAAACGCGAAGAAATATCTCAAAAATCAAAAGAATACTATCAAAAAAATAGTAAAGAAATATGCGTTAGAGTGAGCCAATACAACCGAAAGAACAAAGAAAAAATACGCGTGGCGAGAAAAGCATACGCATTGAAAAACTCTGCTGTGTTGAGTGCCGCAAAAGCAAACAGAAAAAAGCACGTTAAAAAGGCAACGCCGTTTTGGGCAGATATGCACCTTATAAAAATAAAGCATAAAGAACGTGTCGCTATGACAAACATGACAGGTCTTGAGCATCACGTTGATCACATAGTACCGTTACAAGGTGAAAACGTGTGTGGCCTACACATAGCATCGAATATGCGTGTTATTTTAGCAAGGGACAACATAAGCAAAAGAAACAAATGGGAGACAAACTAATGGTCGGCAAACTTACACCTGATAATATGCTATCAGCCTCGCGCATCGCGCAGTTGATGGGTCAATCACCATACGCAACGCAAAACGAATTGCTTGCTGAGTTTATAGACCGCGATGCTGGCAAAGAGCCAGAGCCATGGGAAGGCAATGAGCTTACACGCTGGGGCGATATTCATGAAGGCGCAGTTATTGCAGAAACGTCACGGCGCCTTGGCCTTGTTGATGTGCAAGCAGACTTCGAGCAAGCGTTCTTCCACGACAAGCTGCCACTGGCGGCATCGCTGGACGGCATGGCTACCGGCACGCGCATGGTGAAAGAGGATCACGCGCAGGGCATCATCGTCCCCGGCGTTGCAAACGCATTCTCAACAGCCGACAAAAAATTGTTGCTGGAAATTAAGACAACGCAGCAAGCGCCAGAGGATCTGCCGCCACCACATCGCGGCGTGCTACAGCTACAGGCGCAGATGATGTGCGTTGGTGCAGACATGGGCGCGGTGTGTGTACTCTATCGCGGCTCAACCCTGCGCATTTTCCTGTACCACGCTGACGCTGGCGTACAGGCACGCATTGCACAGGCTATTGAAGAGTTCGAGCAACGCCGCGCAGACATAGACTGGTATCCGCTGATGAACCCGGCTGACGGCAACGTGGCCTACAGCCGTGTCGATGATGTGGCACAGCCTTTGGACGTATCAGGCGGCGAGGTTCAAGATGCTATCGAGGCTTTGCTTGAGGCGAAGCGCGCTAAAAAAGAATGCGATGAGGTTATCGCTGACGCAGAAACGGTGATAAAAGATTTTATGGGAAACCATGAAGAGGCAAACACCGTGGTAGATGGCAAGCGTGTGATAGTGAAGTGGGGCATGCGCAACATGAAAGCTACGCAAGAGAAGGTAGTGTCGGCAAAGCCAGCTATGCGCGTGCGTCAGAATGCTTTGACCGTGAAGGAGTTGGGTGATGCGTAAAATGGTGCATGGAGATTGCTTTGAGCAATTTAAAAACATACAGGACGATACCTTTGATGTTGTTTTAACATCGCCCCCATATAACAGAAAAAGAAACGACAAGTATGAGCATCATAAAGACGTCACAAATGACTATTTTTCTTTTCTGCAAAAATCAATAAAGGAATGCTTGCGAGTTTGCAGTGGCAATGTTTTCTTTAACATTCAAAAAAATAGTTACAACAGAAGCGATGTTCATAAAGTTATGGGTGCGTTTGCCAGTGAAATAATAGAGGTAATTGTGTGGCATAAGAGCAACCCAATGCCAAACCCTCATGTTATAAATGCTTATGAGTATATTTTGGTTTTGTCTGAAGCCAACAAATCCTTGAAGGCAAATAAAACATATACACTAAACCACTTCACAACCCCGGTATATTCATCAAACCCATATAAAAAAATACACCGGGCTGTTATGCACCCAGAGGCGTGCGCTTTTATCTTGCAAAATTTTTGCTCTAAAAACGACTATGTTTTTGACCCGTTTGCTGGCACAGGAACAACTGGCGTTGAGGCAATAAAGCTAGGTATGAATTTTTACGGCGTTGAGTTAAGCGAAGAATATTTCGATATAGCAAGCAAAAGGATTAGCAATGTATAGAATGACACCAGCCCAGCATCGCGTTCTGAGCGCCATACAGACGCTATCTGAGGCGCAGGGGTATGTTCCTAGCTATACACAGCTAGCGGTTACCCTGAACATCTCCAAGCAAGCTATCGGGAAGCATGTGGAAATCATGTGCGACCGGGGCATACTGCGAAAAACCTACGGCCAGAGACACAGCATTGAGGTCGTGAGGCAGGGGGCGCAATAGCGCCCCTTACTTTGTTAGCTTCTTGTACTTTTCGAATGACCTCATTCCACCCAAGCCGAGCATACCCAACAATATAGTCATTAAGCTGTCCATATCAAATGCTGGGTATGAAACGGGCGGGTATCCCATGTAAGCGGTCACCACATCTGCGGTAGGAAACAAAATAAAATGAGCGAATAACGCAATCCCGCAAGACCAGCCAATAAAGGGCCGCCATCCCGCCACAAAAACATTTCTGGACTTCGCTTCTTCTGCGTTGATAGCTAGCTGCCCTTTTGCTAATTCTTGGGCATGGCGCTCTGCCATCGTTGCCACCTGATGTGCCAACTCATTCTTCTTATCTTTATCCTCAACGAACTTGCCAATCAGCTCTGTGGCTGGGCCTATCAATGCTTGTAACATCAGTCTATAAACTCCAATATGTTGCCGTCTTGCACTTTAACTTTTAGCTCCTTGCATGACCATTTCTGGTCAAAGTTATTGGTGTGACCCACGTTGCGTTTAATCTTTCTGCGCACCGACAAGCATTCAGACAGAGATTGATAGGGCGTGTACTCTACCTTCTCGCCGTTCATCACCAATAATAATACAAAGGTTAGCTCAACCACCGTTACGCAACTTCTCTATATTTTCTTCTAAGCTAGTTATCCGCTTCTCGTAAAACTCTAGCGTGAGTTTCTGCTGTTGGTCGTAAGGTGCTTTGCCACCCTCTATCTCGTTCTGTAGCTTCTCTAACTCAGTCGCTAAATGCTCTATTAGCATGAACTGTTCGCTATCTGCTGGCAAGCTACCCATCTCGCCTCTAGGCCACTTGATGCGAAACTCTGTGTTCTGTTCCAAGTCAGACTGCATCATGGTCTGGTTTGTCTCTAGTGTGTTCAGCCTCTCTATCAAACCAAAGTAAGCCCACGTTGCTAGACTAGCCGCCGCAACCATACTGATAATGTTGCGTAACGGTAGTGCTACCTCAGTGTTTTCACTTAGCTTAGCTGCCATCTACTTCTCTGAGTTTAACCAAACCGCTAGGCTGCCTGTCATGGCACCAGTTACAACAGATATCAGGCTGGCCTGCTGAGTTGTTAAATCAGGCTGAGATAACGCCCACTCGATGCAACGTATGTAAACGCCTGTCATGCACAGCATCATAAAACGTGGCAGTATCTTTAGCTCTAATAGCTTTCTTGCTACATCTTCTGCGCTCATCAGTAACTCCACACGTTAGACCGGGGCGGCTTGGTGTATGTGTCTAGGTGTAAGAAACGATTGCGCCCGGACTGCGCCACGCCAATGCCGGTAAAGCCTAGCTCGAACGCTAGGCGCATAATGTTGTACGCGTCAGACCCATTGCACGCAATGTCTACGGCTAGCCCCATCGTGTGTATGCCCGGCCTGTCCTTGTCAGCCTCGACCGGGTGTGTCTCATGGCGATAGCCGCTGGTCACGGTCATGGCCTTGCCGTGCGCTGTGCGTAGCGCTTGCAACTTCTCCATGAAGCTGGCTTGCATCTCACACTTGCCGGTGTGGCTGCATGTAAACTCAGCCTCGCTAAAATTTGGATAGTTATCCCAGTTCATGTTTCACCTCTCACAACCGCTAGCGCATTGCGCCAACTATCTATCTCTATATCAGGGTCATCGAAGTGCCGGGGGTTGATGCGCTTGCTTATTGCCTTTACCTCATCAAGCGCTGTAAACAATACCCGGCGCTGGTCGATAGCCACTGATGCTATTATATCATACGACCCGCGTGCCGCCTTCTTTTTCTTTAGCCCTGCCCCATAGTTAAAATGATAGGTCGGTGCGCGCTTGTCGCTCTCATGCCGAATGCGGCAAGACTTCACTTGGATCCGCAGATAACCAACATCATCCCACGCTATCATGTCCACCATGTCCTGTTGACACAGGCTGGCGCCATTCACACCCGGCAGACACAGTGTGGCAGCGCACGCGATATGCTCACCTATTAACCCCGTTCTTGTTTCCCCCGCCAGCTTACAATCCTTTCAGATAAATTGCCCACCATACAAGAGCGGCAATCCCTACAAACCCTGCTATTAAGAAAACGCTTATTACAATAATTTCTATGATTTGTTTGTTGCGCTTGCGCTGGGCGGCTATCGCCGCCTGTCTATTCTTACGCGCAACCGCCTGATAGTTTAGCCAGTCTGTCCACAAGTTGGGCCTCCCGTGCCATATCATTAATTCCTTTAGCTCTTCTTCTTGCTTCTTGAATTTTTCAAGGTGCATAAATTCTGCGAGGTCGTTGGATGCAAATGGGCTACGCTTTTTCTTTTCCGCGCGCTTGCGCAAGTCCTCTGTTGCGTTGAC
>VMHT01160384.1_pt1 | contig 19451 bp, 22 predicted proteins | sample 4693611 | NCBI WGS metagenome assembly VMHT01 (sample SAMN12280063, study PRJNA550983) | marine metagenome | isolation source: seawater sampled from same location over 5 years 0.02-0.2 micron viral filtrate | place: USA: collected off the coast of southern California halfway between the port... ...
ACAATCACCAAAATAACTTACTAAGTTTTTTGGAAACCGTTGTATTAACATTACGTCACAGTCGCTAAACACCTGCATAATAGGTGTAGGATCTATTCTATCAAAATACCAGACATAACTGCCTACTCTAATCATGATGTTTCCTTTTCAGTACCCCAAGGATGCGGATTGATAGCCCAAGCACGTTCTTGACACCACCAACACACATTACAAGTCTTTGTCCAATTATCTGTGCGTTCTCTATTGCCTTCACAACTGCGACTAATAGTATTTAATTTTTCAAAAACATCAAACTGTTTGGCAAGATAAATGCACACACGCTTGTCTGTATTACGAAATGGTTCTACCATTCTTTTATTTGTATTATTTGCTCCATGAATAACTGTGCAACTATCTTCAGCTACTGCCGGACTATTTGCATCATTGTGGTCACGTTTTAATTCTCTGTTCTCATGTTGATTTTCAATTGACATTGGTACTGGAGGATTTTTTGTAACACCATTATAATCATGAAGCTCGCAATCATGCCAACTTTGATTTGCTGGTGGGCCATCTAAGTGTTGCTCATTGACTAAATTTCGTTGAGCATCAGTGTAACTTACGTTTCCATTTTCCCACCATTTAAATGCATCTCTCCAAATTTTGTCTTTGATATCTGCTGTTGGAAATTCACTGCGAACCCAATCAACAATACCATCTACAATAGGTCTATTATCAACCCTATGCCAACTTGGATATTCGTCTTCATTTGTTCTAACTACAGTTAATGGTTGTATAATAGCTTTTGAATTTGCTTCAACACAAGTCTTTGCTATCATATACAGTAATAAAGCACTATCAAACCCGCCACTGGTCCTAACAGTTATTATCGGACTAGATATAGGTATGTGTACGTTGCCATATGGTGTTTCATAAATTTTTGTCATAATTCTTCCTTAATAAAAATATCTCTTTTGTTTTGTTTACATACTTGTTCACAACGTGGTATTCTAAACTCGCTGGTCCAACTGTCTTTAATATCAGTCCAAACTTTTCCGTTAATAGCCTGATCTATACTAACATTGTTGAGATTAATATCATTCATATAGTCTTGCTCTATTAGAATATCTTCAAATCTATCTTTTCTTTTATTACTTACTGGATATTCCAACATCTTTGCATTTAGATGACAACATGGAATAACATTGCCCATGTGATTTACAAATATTCTTTTTTGATTTCCGTACTTACAACTGATACTTGGATTTTCTTCTACTTTAACTTTTTTATGTTTAACCCCGCCTGTATCTTTTCTATGACTTATAATAGTTTTAAATTCTTTAAATCCTTCGTCTTTGGCCATTTGCCTTGCAGTCTCCAATTGATGTTCATTGTGTTCAAAACTAATAAACTGCCAATTGGCTCTACCCCCAGCGGCAATAAATGCCCTGTAGTTTTGTTGAACTTTTTTAAAATTTGAACCTTCTCTGTACACTTCACTAAGCTCGTCACTGCCATCAATACCCCATACAACTTTATGACTAGGAGGAAGTATAGTTGCTAACTTTTCCCACCATTTTGTTGTGCGTAGACTTCCGTTTGTAGCAATATTGATATGTGCATTCCAATCTGCAAAATGTTCTATAATTTCGTGAAACTGAGGATGACTGCATGGCTCATCAACACTACCACAAAAATTAATAATTCTAATATTAGGAAACATTTCTTTTTGAAACTTTTGTTTAAGTGTATCAAGATCCAAATAGGTTTTGTTTAATATCTTATCGGCATGTTCACTCATCACACGAAAACAACCTTTGCAACGAATATTACAAAAACTTGTAAGTTCAATATCAATCCATTCTAATGTTTCAATTGACCACATTGTGTTCCTCAATTTTAAATTTTGCAATAGGTCTATCAACTTGACTTTTAACACTACAGGTGCTAGCACATTTTACCATTTTATCACCACACTCCATTCCATAATCTTTTTCAAAACTGTCTACTATATCTTTTTTATAAAAAGGGTGTTCAAGTATCTCATCTACACTATGTAAATCTAATCTATTCCAATCATTGTCGTTGTATACATCATGCATAATACTTTTTACTTGATGCCAATGAGTATTGTGTCCACCAAATTCAGAATTGCGTATAAAACAACAGGGCCATAGTCTAGCATTAAAATCAATAAAATACATTTGTTCATTTTTAAAATAACAATCAATTTCGTTTTTTTCAAACTGCTGAAATCTATCGAACAAACCTTGCATGTCAAACTGTTCATCTAATCTTGCAGGTCGATTTGCTTTTTTAATTTGCATTATATCGTCAATGCCCCAGTCTTTTTCTCTGACTATACTTCTATCTATTCTATGTATAAAAGTTTTGAAACCCATTTGTTTACTCAGTTCACTGGCTTCTTCAACTTGATGTTTGTTCCAAGGAAAAACTAGATACTGCCAACCTGCTGTTCCTCCTTCATCTATAAATGCTTGTGCATTCTCCATTATCTTATCAAAGTTTGTACGCTGTCTATACAAATGGTTGGTATCTCGCAAACCATCTACACTAAATTTTAAATTGTGCATGTCAAACTGTTTGAGTATTCTAGCTGACTCTCGCCAATAATCTGTTTCTCTAATGCTTCCATTGGTATGGATAAAGATGTTTTTAATACCACTATCCAATGCTAGCTGTAATATATCATTGAACTGCGGGTGCATAAAAGGATCATCTACAGTTCCACAAAAATCCAAACCAGTAACAGATTCAAATTCAGTAAATGCTTTTTTTAATGTACTTAATTCTAATATTTTTTTGTTTGGTATAAGAGGTAGTTTACCATTGAAGTTTGCTTTGTCCGTGCGGGCACACCCATAGCACAATGCATTGCACATACTGCTAATTTCTAGTTGCAATTTCGTAGGATTTTTCAAATAATGGTGCATCTATATATTTCTCTCCAACAGCAATATCTTTAACTTTTGTAGTTTGTAAATCTGTTAAACAACCACAATAATCTAATTTACACAATACTGGTAACAAAGGAACGCTGTATTCTTTGTCTTTAATATTTCCATATTTTAACCATTTAAAACAATTACTGCCAGGTTTAATATGTCCTTGGTGTTGTACTACTATTGTTTCTATACCCATGTTACAATACCATCCATTCCAGTTATTCAAATGTGTCAATAACAATTCTTTTTCAATACTATGTACTCTTACTGGTTCTTCTCCTATTTTTCTCCATTGCATTGGGTTTTGTTGTTGGTGTCTATTCTCGCCATGTTCTTTCTGCGGTAAATTTTGCATTATACTCAACTGTTGTTCTGTATAATTTTGTAATTGAGCTTTTATAATTGTTGTTCTCAATGGTTTAAACTGTAGCTGTGGTCCTTTGCAATTATTATATAGGTATTTATAGGTCTCTATACAAGTATCAAATGCATTTGTATCTACCATGACATGTAAACTAACATCTATACCGCTGTCGTAAACAGCATCAAACTTTTCACTGATCTCTTCATTTTTTGATTGACCATGATGTACACTTACAATTATACTATTAATCAAATGATTTCTCTTTGTCCACCATTTGACATTTCGTGTTCCGTTTGTTAATAATCTAATTTGATTATCGGTATTAAGTCTTTTAACGTGTTCACAAAAACGATCTAAGTTGGGCCATAGTGTTGGTTCACCAGCATGTATATTGAAATACAATATTTTATTTTGTGGTATACAAACATTTTCCCATAACCAATCAATGAAACGAGTACAATCATCAATATCATGCCATGGAGTTTTTCCTTCGTAAAACAAAGGATCACAGTAGGTGCAACTAAAATTACACATACTGCCTACTGCCCAATCAACTATGAGAAAAGGCTTATAAATTCCGCTTTTAGATTTACGTGGTTCAAAAATATCATATATATGTTTGCTCATTCGAATTGTGCTCCAAAAGGATCAAACTCTGATCCACATTTCATAGCACAAACTCCTAATTTGCCTTTTTCAATGCTGTCTAAACTCCAGCTGTTTTCAATATCTTTGAGTAAACTACCTTCCATTACTGTTTGAAGATCATTGTTTATTATATCAATTCCGCCTTTACCACCAGAGCGATCAATGTGATCCCATATTTGTTCTACTCTATAATCTTTGTGCCACCACTTGTACATTCGCCCGGCTGTCCAACAGCATGGCATTAGCAAGCCTTCTGCTGTAACAAATATTTCTTTTTTCCCTACTGCTTTACAATTAATTTGACACTTGTTGTAATAATCTATCATACTGCCATATGTTTTTTTAATTTCAGCAGTTTTTTCCAATGCTATATTTTTATTTTCTTTTTTAGCAGGCTCTGCAATAGCCTGTGTTTGTTCACCTTTTCTATTTCTTGCTTGATGTACTTCTTTGCGTTCACTACCAGCAGTAAAGAATCTTGCAGACTTTTTCTTTTGAAAACGTTCTACTCCCCAGTCTTGTGCCAACTGCTCTGCTTCTTCAACCTGGTGTTCGTTGTGTCCAAATATAATAAAATCCCAACGAGCTCTACCACCAGCATCTATAAATGCTCGCATGTTGCGTTCAACATTATCCCAAACAACATTTTGCCTGTACAAGTGATTTGTATCACGCAAACCATCAACACTAAAAATTACTGCACCCATACGACCATATACTTGAGCAAGTTCACGCCACCATTCTACAGGTTTTGCTCCAGCATTTGTATTCATGCTCAGCCACATGTTTTTGTTATGACTTCTAAAATAATCAAATACTTCAAGGCTATCTCGTGCAACTATAGGATCTCCCAAGTTGCCACACATGTACATGTTGTTTAATTGTTGAATAAATGCGGGTGTAAAGATTGATTGACAGTCGCTTAAACTAAGTTCAGCATTGGTTATATGACGATTGTCTTTACCGCCATTTTCATTTCTGTCACACATTGGGCAAGCGGCTTGGCACTTTTGCGTAATCTCCAAATGAACTTGTTCAATGTCATCATAATTGTACATCAAACATATCTACCAAATCCCCATAACCTTTCTTTACAAAACCAACATTCACCACAATGTTCACTGAAGTCTGTGGTATGTATTTCGCAACTTCTGGTCAATGGGAATAATTCTTCTAGTACGCCTAATCTTACATAGTGTTCATGTACACCTTTTTTATCCACATTAATCAATGGTCTGTTACTAGTACCAGTTACATAAGATTTTTTTGTGTCTTGCTTTTGTCTATCGTTGTACCATGCACTTTCAAATTCTGTTGGATCTACTAGTTCTGGGGCTTCTTCGGCTGTAGGGTTTGCTGTAATTCCACTAAAATGTAGGCTTAAATCAAATTTCTCATAAACACTCCATACAAGTTTATCTTGGTCTGGTACATAATTATGATCGCTTCTAACACTTTCTGCTGTATGTTCTCCAAACTTATAATCTAATAATTGTTCTATTTTTACTATAACTTGTTTGGAAAATATTCCTTGAAATGGTTTTAATTCTCCTACACCTGTAATTGGATAAATTGTGATATCTGGTCTCTGTTCTTTGCAATACTTGGCTAGCATGTATGCAACAATAGTACTATCAGTACCACCACTCATTTTTATTCCAACTCTTTTTACATCAGGATCTATGTTCATTTCATATGAATCTTGGCTGTTTTCAAATAACATTTAATTCTCCATAACTAATTTAATTTCTTTTCCTGGACCTGCACGACTAGGTAAATCTCCATATGTATTTACATACCATTGGATCACTGTAAGATACCAAGTTTGGCTATTATGATGTGCTTTTTTATTAAATTTATATATGTTATTATTGGTTGCTTGCATTGTAGCTAGTGCTCTAGCACATTCAGTTTGCATCTCTCTAAGAGTTAATTTGGTATTGGCTTTTTCCATTACTTTTCACCAATTAACATAAACCTATTATACAAGTGTGTATCTATTTCACCTTCATACAAAACTTCTTTCATTGGGTACTTGACTTTAGCTTCCTCTATTCCATGCACACAATTTATATGCTGTTCATTTGAAAAATAATCATTTGTTTGTAAACACACCAATGTTCCATCTGGTAAATTCTTAAACCAATCTTCACTCATGTGCTCGCAACTTGTGTTTATAATTATATCTGGTTTGACTTCAACATGAACACCTTTTCCACTTCTACTATTAATATACATGCGAAAAGCACCAGTAGAATTATAATTAATGTTATCTACATTTTTTACAACACTTTTAAATTGCCATTGATTTTGATACTGTTCATAGTTAAAGTCATCGGCTATATCTATACATTTTGTATCTTTTTCTAAATTATAATATTTTTTAATTTTAAACTTTTCAAACAAATGTTTGGCTACTGTAGCATACCAGCCACCATAGTGTACAACTGTACCTAAGTACTTGTCTGGAAAAATTTTTGACATTTCTTCTACCATCCAACACTTGCTTTTCATTTGTCCTCTGCTGAAGTGTTGGTCTAAGAGTGCATCATACTGCCACTTTATACTCCAACTGCTGATCTTTCTTATATAATCGTTGTCAATGCAATGTGATATATATTGCAGAAGTTTACGAGGATTCACATATTCATATCCTGTGTAAAATGATAGAATAATATTTAAAAAATCATCAGTGTTTTCTACTTCGCCTCTGCGTATTTCGTCTGTGACTAGTTCTTTAATATACCATACGTTGCCATACATTATAGCACGTTTAATTTTCATATATTTTTCTAAATTGTGATCATTGGTATACTGCATGTATTCTTCTATTCCGTGCAACCAATGCAATTCCTTTAGCATTTCTGTATTAACCATGTGTGCGCCATTTTCAGCAAGCTGAACTTTATTATTTCTTGTAAGTTCATCGCGATACTTTAAGTGTGCATCATCTGCGTTGTGATTTGTATTATTCATTTACTCCGCCGTCCCATACTTCTTGTAGCCACTTAAAATCATTAATATAATTTAATGCTTTAAGATTATTTTTATATGTTGATCCAAATTCACCACCCTGCATTGCTCCTTGAATAGCAAATTCACCAAAAGGTCTTTTATGTCCTCTTTGTTGCCATATTTTTAATCTATATTCGTTGTCTGTATTATCACCGTTAGGAATAATAGCACTTGCTAATTTAGCACATTCTCTGAATGCACTACGCCATGTACTGTAAGGATCAGTATTAAACTGTGTAATATTACTCACCTGAAACCTGGGAACAAAAGGACAACCAAGTGTTGTTGTCATATCTATATTCCAATGTTCAGCATCTATCATTGCTTGACGTTTAAAAAGTTTTGCTCCGCCATAACCATACAGTAAATCATTTATAGGATTTCTACTACGCCATACATAAACACAATCTGTCTCTGGTATATTAGGATATGCATCTTTATCTTTATCTGGTTTAAATCTAAAACTAAATTCTTCGTCCATAACTGCATCAGCATCAATTACATAAAAATGGCTGGTCTCTGCAATTTCAGCCGCGGCTTTGTGTGCTTCAAAGATACCTTTGACGCCCTCTATACGTTTTGCGTGAGGTGCAAACAGTTGTAGTAACTCAAAATTATCATCAGCATATGGTTCGTGATAGCTGATTTGAACAACGTCTAACATACAATCTCCTAGACTATTTTATTATACACATTTTTGACTAAATGTCAATCATAAATGTAAGGGTCTTTTTTTCGTAGCTCTGCTAATTTCTTTTTTAATCGTCTTCGTCGTTTATATTCATGCCAAGGATATAAAATAAAATTTATTATTCTGGTAAACATACTTGTACTCCATATGTATTTGTCCAACGTTCGGCGTCTTCTCTAGTATTAACCAAAGGTTCTCCTTTGATATTTAAACTTGTATTCAATAGCATTGGACAATTGGTTTGTTTGTACCAACGTTCTAACAATGTTCTGAATCCTGTATTATCTGTTTTAGCAACTGTCTGAACTCTTGAGGTGTTATCGTAGTGGACGATTGCTGGAAACGAAGTAGGATCTTTACACGTTGCGGTGTATTGCATATACGGGCCTGTGTAGCCGTCGAAATAGCGTTGTGAATGCTCTTCAAGTATTGCTGGTGCGAATGGTCTGAAACTTTCTCTTTGCTTGATGCTGTTAACAAGGTCCTTGACATCATTTCCGCGGGGATCAGCAAGAATACTACGGTTGCCAAGAGCCCGAGGGCCAAACTCAGCACCTCCACTTGCCACAGCCGTAATTTTCTTTTCATGTAATTGTTTGAGTATTTTTTCAACTGGATAATCTCCCTTAATGTTATGTCCCAGATAAGCCCCGGGCCATTCAATGTGATGATTCCAATGTGCAAGTACACAACCAATAGCACTCCCTGCATCACCAGGGTTGGGCATTATCCATACATTATCAAACTGTTTGTGAGCTAAACTATTAGCAACACAATTTAATGCACAACCTCCCATTAAAACTAAATTCTTTTTATTTGTTAGATAAGCAGTATGTTCAACTAATCCTTGGAATATTTCTTCATATATACGCTGTACACCAGCGGCAATATCTGCATAATCTTGTACACTACTTAGTGTGGGCATCCAATCCAAACAACCTCGATGACAGTTGCGTAAAAAAATAATTTTACCATCTTCTTTGGTTGGCATTTTTAAAATAAAATCTTCTTTAATTTGATCATAAAATTTATTTGGGTCACCCACAGCCGCCATGCCCATTAATATGTATTCATGTTCCTGTGGCTTTAGACCTATACGCTGTGTCATACCACTGTACCATATGCCCACGCTGTCAGGATAACGTAAACTCCATAGTTTTTTAAGATGATTACCTTGAGCTGTCCATATGCTAGTAGTATCCCATTCACCAATACTGTCTATGCACAGTATGGCACAATCAGTAAACTCACTGGTAAAATAACCAGCCGCGGCATGACTGAGATGATGATTTGTACTAATGCTTCGAGGAGCATCTTTAAAAATTTTTCTCATATGTGTTGTGGGTGATTGTTTTTTAAGTAAGTTATATTGCCCAGCATATAACTGTCTTGTCTTTTTAAGCCAAGGTGTTTCATAAAAATAAACTCGATCTGGTTCGCCAAATTCTAATAGTGCATCTGAAAGTAACCATGTGTTTAAATTTTTATCATTTTTTATTCTACTGTAGCGTTCAGCATGAGATGCAAATACCAGTTGCTTGTCTTTAAAGACTGCTAAACTAGCATCATGTGACATTCCTGTCCAACCCCAAGTAATCATAGTTCGCCTTTATCTCTCATGTCTTGTCTTATTTTAGTTGCACTAATATCGTGTATCTCTTTTCCTAAGTCGTGTTCTGTAAATGTATAACCTACACCTCTACCATAACTAATATCTACTATGTTAGGTACTTTCATAATAATGTATTCGTGATTGTATTGGTATCCTTCTTTTGCTAATTCTTTCTTTATGTTTTCAATAATATCCATTACTTGAAAAGGATTATCGTCTTGCGTCATAGTTCTTCCACCACTTGCATCTTCTTGTTGTGGTACAATTCTAATCATAATACATACTTGTCCTGTTTCAGCTAAGGCACGTTTAAATAATTCTGTGTGTCCAGCATGCCATGGTTGCCATCTACCTAACATCTGTGTAGTTGGTTTAAAGTGATTAAACAGCATTACGCTCCATCCAGCGTTGTATTACAGGCATTAATTGTGCGTGGGTATCATCAAACCATTTTGATACATGATAGTCTACTTTATAACTTGGCTTTTCAAACATAGCATTTGTATCTTCGAATCTGCCTTCATTGATTGTATCCATCCAAATAGTATAGTCTGGATTGAACTCTTGTCTTGCACGTTCAGTTGGACATACAAAATCAGCTACTGCAACTTTTCCTGCCATTACAACACCATCTGCTAAATGTTTCATTCTTTGTGCTTGTCTAATTCTGCCCTGTTCACTAAAGTCCCAGTCATTATAACTTGTACGAATCACATCAGCATTTATATGAACACCACCAATTAATTCTGCAAACGGTTTTGCAAGTGTAGTTTTACCACTTCCTGGTAATCCAAATATTAATACTTTCATTTTAACTCCATTAAGTACATAGTTAATAAATATATTTATGATACTTTATATTGACATTGATGGCACTATCTGCACCGAGAAAAAAGTAATGGGAAAGAGCGCCAAGGACTATATGGGGGCTAAACCTTATATGGATAGGATTGCAGTAATTAATAAACTGTATGATGAAGGACACGAAATACACTACTGGACTGCCAGAGGAACAAGCAGTGGTATCGATTGGACTGACCTTACTACTGAACAAATTACTAATTGGGGTTGCAAGTTTCATGAACTGCATGTAGGCAACAAACCACACTTTGATGCATATATTTGTGATAAAAGTTGGAACAGTGATGCTTGGTTTACTCAAAATTTGTATGAACAAATTGCTCCGACGGAAGAAAACTAACTATTCTTTCAAATATGTAAATGAATCCAACTTCATAATAACTTTTCATTAATCCTTTTTCTTTGGGCTGTGGGTATTCAGCTACTTGATCGCATTGTTGGCTTATCTCACCTTTGGCATTAAAAGTTATTGCCAGTGTTCTACATTTACATCTACAGGCAATGTCTACATATGCAAGACTACTCGCAGTACTGCCACTTGCTGTTACAAATATTGCAAGGTCTTGTGAACCTATCTCAGGTATTAACAAATCTTCACTGTGAGCTACTGCGTATCCTAGTTGACTAAGACGTTGCATAAACATTTTGGTTGCAAGTCCTACTCTACCTTTAGCAACGAATACTATGCGTCTTGCTCTTCTAATAGCAGTAATAATTGTTGCTTCATTCTGAGGATGTTTTAAATCCTTGGTATAACTTATCCATGTTTTATCAAATTCGTTCATGTTTCTTCAACTGTTCAATGGCTAATAAAAATAAAAATTTATTTAAATTTTTGTCTACGTTTAAAGGACTCATACTAAGCCATATACAGCCAACACCAAGTTCAATTTTGCGTTTGTGCTGATGATAAATTGGTGATAGCTGGAATTGATTCAAACGAATACTGTCTTCATCGCTCGGCGATAGATTTACTTTATAAACTTTATGTTCTTCTTGTAGTTTATATCTTTTTAAATTATCGTTGTGTAGTGATAAACTGTGATAAAATTTACAAATATCATAAAAAATATCATTGACAACACCTGGTCTATGGTCTATATAATGTATTTGATCTTCACCTACTATTATATTGTCAACTACTAAATCACCATGACATGCACCTACAACTCCTGTGCTTACCAAGTCCCAATCAATGTTTTCAATAATTCTAGTACAATCAACATAGCTATCGTTAATCATTATTGTTCCACCAAACTCAGGAAATTGTTGTACTATTTGATCAAAACGTTCCCAGGTTTTGTCTTGCCATAGTGCTTTGTTCACACAAGGAATATTATTTTTTAAACTAAAACGCCAAGTATCTTCTAAGTTGTTTAATAGCTTATCAAAGTCACCATTAAATGGATTAACTTTGCCGTCCACATGTTGATATGATAAACCTCGTTCACTATGCTCGATAGGTGTTGGGTGTGGATAATTGTTGTTTAAATGTATTTGCGGTTTGGTATGAAACAACTTTACAATTCTATTGTTTACATTATAAATTTCTTGTTGTGTTTTATCTAGTACGCTAAAACTAGCATCTTGTTTTACTGTATGATAACTTTGTTCATTACCTATATCGTACCAATCGTCAAGTGCAACACTTTGTAAATCGTTTAATTGCTGTAGCAATAATAAATCATTTCTATTAATATCGGTGGCTTGTAGTATATCGAAATACTCTTTGCTATCTTTTATATAACTAATTCCGCTGTATACCACATCTTCACTGGTATCATAATACTGTGCATTTTCAGGTGTGCAAGTAAACCAAGTGTTTTTATCCACAGTCGCAACACTGGTGCTCCAATTATCACATGCATTGTAGTACACGGGTTCATCAAATACATAGCTGGGTATTTGTTTAAAGCTGGCAATTTGACTGCTATTCCAGTTTTCAACAGGAATAAATTCTACATTTTTGCGACCCGTGTGTTGTATATACTCTTGTATATACTCAGCTTCATATCCTAGTGTAATATAAATCTTTTCTACGTTTTCAAAACTGTTGATAATATGATCAATGACTGCACAATCGCCTATGCGGATAAGTGCTTTGTGAAATTTTGTGTACCCAATACTTCTTGAGCCAGGGCCACTACAGGGTATTAAGAGATTAGGCATTCGATATTAGCCTCATAGTTGTCATTGAATAATACTTTACTACCAGCTACTAGTGTAACTCCAGGTTCATCTTTAAATTGTTGTACTGTAGACAGTTTAACTCCGCCGTCTACAGTAACATGACGTTGTGTATCCGCAAGTGTTTCCAAGTTGTAGTATGCGTCTTGTACTTTTATTCCAGGATTATAAGCCATTAATAAAAATTCATCAACTGCTAATCTATCACAGATTCGATCAATTTGTTGAATAGTATGATAGGGTTTAAACGCTAGTTTTAGCCTTGTGTCTCTGTTTAAAAAGTCCATGCATTGTTGTTCGCTGTGAAAACTTTCATAGTGTGCAAATATTACATCTGCTTGTGTGTTGAGTATGTCTTCCCAGGCTGGATTGTTACAAGAGATCATAGCATGTATATCTATGTGTTCGGCATAGTCTAACTCATCAACAGCTTCTGGGTGTACACCCAAACGTGGTACAAAGTGTCCGTCCATAAAGTCCATGTGTACACTCATTTTGTAGTGTTGCATTAATCTTGCATAGCTTTGTTGAATATTATTAGGGTTATCACATATATAGCTCAAACTTAACTGCATGTAAAATCTTCTATTATGTTTTCTTTGATATTTAAACTATCTTGATTGCCCCAATAATTTACTTCTTGCTGTTGTACAAGTTCCATACTCAAGTTTTGGAGATCTTCGTAGTTAATTATTATTTCATCTTTAGGTGGACTTATATTAGTGTATTCTTTCGGAAAGTTTACAATAGCTATTGGATCTGTCATACATAATCCAATATTAATCCAGTCTTGTTTTGTATCTCTGGTAAGTTCATCATAACGTACCCATTTGTCTACTTTTATATTATAGTAATTGTTCTTTAGTTTCATTGTTTCCCAATAAAAACCTTTCCAAAACATTTTAAACATCATTGGATCAACCTCTATTGGCTTTATATCTTGTTGGTTTGCATACCATTGGTCTTTTGTAACACTTACACACAGACTAGCAGTTAATTCAAATATATTAGGTCTCCACACTACAACAGTAAAGTCCATTAGTCCTTTTAACCTGTCAAGCTCTTCAGGAGGCATTTGAGGCAAATGTAATGTATGATTTTTTATTACTGCTCTAGGAGTTTGTGCAATTAGATCTAATTGTTCGCTAAATGTCGAACTGTCTCTGAAGTCACTGTTAAACGGTTCGTTACCAAAGTCTACTTGTTGTTTAGTTACATAATGTTGTCTAATAACATTATATAGATATGTAGTACCACTTCTTGCTTGTCCTAATAAATGTATTCTCATAACCAGCCCTCATATTCAGGAATAACATCAACAATATTTTGTTTTCTAATTGGATCATATAGTTTAACTCTTTTTTTGAATTCTTCCCAATCACTGCCGTGACCAATAGGATCAACAGTTTTAATATGATTGTAAATACCTTCCCAAGTTTTTTCTTCAATGATATCTTTCCAATGCGGTTGCCATTCATTGTTTATTTTGTTTAACAGTTGTTTCTTTAGTTCTTCAGGCATATTGGTTACACATGAGCCGCCGTCATAAACATAATTTGGCCAAATTTTGACTACGCCTTTGAATTCCCGTTCATAATATTCAAAACTACGCATTAGATCCCATACGCTGTAGTTGCTGATACTATAGCTGATCTTAGGTCTAAACCCATGATCCCAAACAAAACGTTTTAAATTTTTTTTAAATACGTCCCACTTGCCTGGATATCTTGCATATTCAAAAGTAGGGCCAATTCCATCAGCACTGAACAGCATATGCACAATTTTAAAATGAGGCCAGATGTTGTCTATTGCATTTTTTGGATAAACACTACCATTTGTAGCATAGTTCAAAGTTATGTTTTGTGCATATCCTTTTTTGATAATTTTTTCTAAAAATTGAAATTGCTGTTTAATTAAAAAAGGCTCTCCTCCATATAAATCAATTTGATCGATATGTGGTAAAAACATTTCTAGTGTTTCCCAATATTCTTGACTTTCATACCATTTCATATTGTGATTTTGTTTACTATTAAAATAGTTATCAAATCCTGCTTGCCGTAGATCGTCTACCCAACGACTGCTACTCCAGGCATTGCAAATTCTACAAGCTAAATTACATAGATTGCCCAACTTTAAATCTAAATATTTGTGTGTAAATTTATTTTCAGTTATCATTATTCCTCGATCGGCATAACCTAGATTTTCTCTCATGCGTCTTGTTACACCACCATCAGCTTCTTCAATATAACATTCTTCACAGCCTCTAACAGGTTTATCTTCTAGTGCCTGTTGACGCATTTCAACTGCATCTTTACTGTTTACAATGTCTTGAATATTGTGCGTTGCCGCATTGAAAGGCACACCTTTTTCATCCTTATAAACAGTCCTGCTTACACAACAAGGTGCAACATGTCCAAATGTTTTAATTTCATAATGAAGGAACGGTAAAGCACAAAAATACTTGGTTTCGAGCTTTTGTCCATCTTTACTTCTAGAGTAATCTGTTTCCATATCGATCGAGTTTTTACCTTAATTTCTCGTTGTATTTAACAATTTTTATAATTGGGCTTTGCGTTCATTGTACCAATCTAGCCAACTATAATCCCAACTCTTGTTAGCTAATTTATTGTTATTTTCATCTAATAGACTAATACTATAAATGTCGTCGTATTTCCACAGTTCCATCATAACCAGCATATTGTCTTGTGCAAGTCCACTTTCTTCTTTATTGATATCACCAAATATGCACCAACCCAAGCTAAGTGTTTTATCATTTACATCAATTTGTTTTTCCATACACCATGTACGAAACGAATCCCAATCTTCACTTTCTTTTCCGCTATTCAAATTGATATCAAACTCGCCGCTCAAATAGCGTATGCCACTTATATTACTGTTATAGATATCTTCATCATCGTCGTGCCATGCTTCTCTGTGTGTTTTACCTGTTTGTGCATAGTGCATTCTTATTTGGCCAAATTCTTGATCCTTCATTTCAAAATGATCATAGTCTCCATTTTCCAATACCATGTCATGTCGTATAATAGGCTTCATACAAATAACAATACTACTTGAACTCCTGCCTAATTTATATGCGTTTATTCCTCTGAGTTGACTTTCTATTTCATGGCACAACCAATTAAAGTTGTTAATACTAAACTGATGAGGTAGATCAAATTTCTCGTAAATTGGATTTTTGTTCCATATTTGTCCAATTAGTATTTCAAAATGATGATGTATTTTGTTTAATTTGTCTTGATTAACTGTATCTGGATCAAAGTGCAAATTAATAATATCGTAATCAATTGCATGTTTTATACAGTAGTTGTTTACTTTGTCAATGTGAAAATTAAGCTCTTTACACATAAAAGGTATACTACGTTCGTTATTTGTTTTTGGATATACCCACCCATGTAACATAAATTGTTTTTCTATTCTTGCTTCAGTTTCCAAGTAATCAGTCTGTAGTGCTTGGGCCCATTTTTGTGCTAGTGCATGTTCTCTAATATCCCATACAACATCTTTTGAGTCAGTGTCCTCGGTGTTCCTGAGTGTTATTACTAACTTTTTGTACATTATTCTCTGAGCTCCACTTCTACTTTATCAAAAGGTTTTAGCTGATATGCATGTGAATCTGCTAGTTTACCTATTTCAATCTGACCCCATTGCCTTGGATCTTCATGGTCAACTCCTTGTGCGTTTTGAATACACCATTCATCGTACTTGTCCCAATCCCATATTGCATTGAAGTATGGCAACATTATTTCATTGGTAATGCTTTGTTTTGGATTACTTTGTTTACGCTGTGCCGCTTGCTTATCATCAGCTTCGTACATGTGCCATAGTGTTTTGCCTATTTCACTGTAGCCTAAATACAAACAACGCTGAGTGTATCCTGGTGTAAACAAGTCCATGTGTTCTTCTCTGAGTGGTATTTTCTTAAATGGATCCATTCTAAAACTTAACCAGCTACCTTCATATCCAACTCTATCATTTTCTAAGTTGTGTATGTTGTCATTGAATTTACTGATTAATGGACCTAGCCATCTATTTTCCTCATTACTGACCTGATCAATAAGTATTTCGTACTCTTCAACATAGTTGTGCAAATAATTAAGTGTATCTTGATTCCATCCATCAAGTATAATTTCTGGATTTATTTTTCCTATTGTATCATTATATATTTTTGTTTCTAATAACTGTTTAGCTTGTCTATACAGTTCGCAATACTTGTTAACAGTTTCGCTTTTGGTAAACACCATACTAGTATTGTATACTGGAACATCACTACCATGCTTTACAGTTTTAACAAAGTCTTCAACTGCTGGATTATTGTCGTATAAATTGTACAACAACTGGCTTTTTTGATCCCCTTTCCAATAAAATTTAATTAAGAATTGTGTCATGACCTGGCCCCGCTTTTGTATGAATCAATCTATCTATAGGACTATTGTCTCCACAAATTTTAGCACAGTACATACACTTGCCTTCTTCGTATGATTGATAACTCCAAGACTTTAATACTGTTAAGTCTAGATAATTCATTATATCACTAAATCTATTTTTTGTCAAGTCCAAGTACTGCATATCCCACATGTTTTCAAGTTGTCTTTTTGCATCATCTTGTCTTCCGCTTGTCCATAATTCTCCAATGTAACAGCAAGGCATAACAGTACCATCACATTGTATCATTATTTCACTACCATTTCCTTTTAGACTTTTGCAATCTATATTATGATACTGATATTGTTTGTATGCTTCAGGAGCATATAAATCTTCCCATTTTTCTGGAGGTTTACCCACACTTGGTGAAGGATCTTGTAAGTTTCTTTCCATGCTTATTGGTGCATTCACATACTGTAAATCTGTTGCGGCTTCAATATAATATTCTAAATCACCTATATTATCATACACACCTCTTTTTTGTATTTTGTTATCCCATACCAACCCATCAGGATTTTTAATTCTAACACTTTTAAATCCTATCTCTTTGGCTAATTTCTTGACATCTTCAATTTGATGTTCGTTGTGTTTGAATACAAGCATATCCCAATAAGCTGTACCACCTGCTTCTATGAATGCTTGTGCATTACGCATTAACTTATCCCAATTTACATTTCTCCTATACAAATGATTTGTATCTTCTAGTCCGTCGATACTAAACCACATAAACCATTTAGGATTCTTTTTTAGTATCTTACCTGCTTCTCTCCAAAGATTTTCACTTCGTAATCCACCATTGCTGTGAGTTACTAATTGTTTGTTGTATGGTAATACACTAGCACAATAATCTAATATCTCAACAATATCTTTTGCGGCAAAAGGATCTCCTTGATTTCCACACAACATCATTCTATCTACATTTTTTGACATCAGATCAACAGGAAACCAATTTTTAAACTGTTCAATTGTAATGCTCGTTGGCACAAGACCTGGTCTTGTTATTTTACTACCTGCCCAATAGCGAGGGCATATAGGACAAGCGGCATTACATACATTGCTTAGTTCTACATGAAACTGATATTGATTGTATTTAGGTTGTGTCCAGCTCAAAACAAAAACTCCAACTTAGGAAACACAGTAGGACAATCTTCTCGTCTTGTGTTGTCTAATGCTTTTGTAAAATGTACAAATGTTTCTCTAGCTGAATCGTAATTCAACTCATTGTGATATCTACCCATCAAATCTGTGTGCATGTGTTCTGGTAGTTTAACTGTTAAACTATCTAATTTTTGTTTACGCATTTTGTCTGGTATAATGTAAGCTGTTTGATAGTCTGGACTATGCACATGGTTATAATAATGATACAAGTCTATATCGTTGTCTTGTAGCCATTGCCAAAGTTCTTCTACATATAAAAAGTTGTACACATTTACAGTTTGACAAATCAATAGTTTTATGTTAGGGTAACGTTCTTGAAATAAACGAATGTTTTTTATACTCAATTCCCAATTGGCAGGGTTGCGTATGTATGCGTTTCTTTGGTCAATATCATCTAAACTTAGATTAAATCTTACTCCGTTAAATTTACTGAGTATTTCTAATCCAGGTTTAATTTTATCCAAGTCATAGTTGAGATTAGTATGGTATCCTATGTTTATATCAGTCTTTCCTCGATCTAATAATCCTTGCAAAAACTTAAAATGTCTTGGGACTAAAAAAGGTTCACCACCACTTATATGTAACTCTCGTAAATCACCGGTGTGTTCTAATATGTCTTGATAAAAATCATCGCTGTCTACCCAATCAAAACTGTAGCGATCTTCAGCTCGAATATTATCATACGCACTTGCCAATGGTAGCTTGTCTTTGAGCATATCATATTCTTTTATCCATTTTGTACTGCTCTCAGCATTGCAACTTCTACAGCGTAGGTTGCAATGATTACCTAGCCTAAGTTCTATGCTACGCAAGTTAGGTTTAATTGTACCGTCTGCTTCGGTAACTGCTTGCCAGTCATCTTTCCAAATACTATCTCGGATACGTTTGCTTCTACCTCCACTGTCTTCAATTTTTTTACAGCCCATACAAGCATCTGGAACTTTACCTTGTAACATTTCTTTGCGTATGCGTTTATAGTTGTCGCTGTTTATGATTTGTTCTATGCTATAATTTTTTACACCAAGTATATTCTTTTTACCTCGTTCATCGATGTTATACCCATGCCCTATTGCTTTCTTATGTTCTGCTTCACAGCATACACTAGTACTGCCATGTGGGAACATACTAAAATGTACCCAAGGTAAATCACACAGGAATTGCATCATACCATTCCTTTAAATGTGGGAAAACAGTTGTAAATTTTTCCTGTCTCATATCATCTAACGCATTTTGTTTTATTTTGAACTGTTTGCGTAAATTTTGTACGTCATCAAAATTTTGCATGTTATTCATATATTCAACTATTGTTTGAAATTTAGTCTTTAAATCATTTTGTATGTTTTCTGGTTGTGTAGTTACATAGTTTGCTAGCTTTTGTTCTACTTGTTGTTTAAGTTCATCGCTTAATATTTTAACTGTAAAACTTCTTGGATACTGCAAGAGATTGTGCAGTTGAACTCTAAACATTGGTAAACCAATTTCATGTAATCTTTGAAACAGTTCAGGTAGAGTCATCACATTCATAGC
>VMHT01203355.1_pt1 | contig 19440 bp, 11 predicted proteins | sample 4693611 | NCBI WGS metagenome assembly VMHT01 (sample SAMN12280063, study PRJNA550983) | marine metagenome | isolation source: seawater sampled from same location over 5 years 0.02-0.2 micron viral filtrate | place: USA: collected off the coast of southern California halfway between the port... ...
ACCAGTGGTTGACATGATATTGGGAGTTGATGTGGTGCTCTCTGCTGTTGTAAACAGATGAACCATTCCATTGGCTAAATTAATTTCTGTATTATCACTTAACTTCCCAGCAGTTATCTTAACACCCTCTCTTAATGAACCAGCAAAATCAACACCTGCTCCTGCTGAGAATAAGGAACTAGCACTTAACGTGGTTGCAGTTGTTGCTGCTAATGTAGAGATCCCAGCAGTAACATTAATACCACCTTGTGTTACTCTTAGACCATTTCTTGCTGTAACCAGACCAACTGAGTCAATATTTGTTACATCTTCATATGTTAATACTCCACCTACTGTCAGATTTCCACTTACATCACCATTTCCATTAACATCAAGACCTGTGCAGGTAACAATACCTGCTGCTTTCATACTCAGGACGTCAGTACCAGTCAGGTTTAACCTGTCACCAGATGGAATCTCTTGTATCTGATTGGCACTTGAATTAGCAACCAGTGGAAATCTATCAGCCATTTTTTGTTAAACTCCTTGTATCTTATTTATTAAATGTTGATGACAGTGTTTCCACCTGCTCTATTGGAGACATTAAAAGTGCTTCCAGTGATGTTAAAGGCTACAGGGTCACCAGCTCTCATTCCAACAGTGAGTGTTTGTGTTGTAGTAATAGTGGAGAGACCAGATACAGGTGCAGTTACTGAACTAAATCCAACAAAATTTATATTAGTGACTGCTGTTCCAACAGAACTTCCACCAAATTGAAGTTCTACACCTGAGATGACACCAGTAAGACTGGCACCACTTCCAACAAATGCTGTTGCACTGATCGCACCATCAACATCAAGTTTGCCACTAGGAATTGTGCTACCAATTCCAACAAAATTAGAATTGGCATCAACTGTAAATACTGCCTGATCTGCTAATTCAGCAAGGGTTACTGCTCTTGACATTACTAGATGTTTTTAGTTATTTATATCAAGCAATAACGAGAACAGATAGGTATCACTGCTGGCACTAACCAATGCCACCGGTAATTGCTGTTCCATAACTAGAGTTTCCAACATCTCTATAAACGAAGACCACCCTTTCATTAGTGGACATATATGCTCCTTTGACGTAACCAGAATTAGCAGCATTAAATACAACAGGATCATCACCAAAGCTAATACTAGTTCCAGATACCTCTCCTACAATTGCTGTTCCATAACTAGAGTTTCCATCATCCCTATAACCAATTACCACTTTATCTTTGGCGGAATTAAATACTGGTGAAATATAATTAACACTGGCAGATTCAAAAACTGTTTTAGAACCAAAACTAATAGTAGTACCACTTACGGTTCCTACAACTGCTGTTCCATAACTAGAGTTTGAAGAATCCTTATAAGCAATAACTACTTTATTGTTGGTAGAGTCAAATGTTGCTGATGGATTATCAGCAGTATAATCTCCTTGAAACTTAATCTGAGATCCAAAACTAATAGTAGTACCACTTACGGTTCCAACACTTGCATATCCATAACCACTGGTACTTGTGTAAGCAAGAACTACTTTATTTAAATTACTATCAAATGTTGCTGACATGTAATAAGTATTAGCATAACTGAATACTTGATGAGAACCAAAACTAATACTAGTTCCGGATACAGTTCCTACACACGCTGTTCCATAAACATTGTTTTCTTGATCCCTAAAAGCAACAACTACTTTATTTGAATTACTATCAAATGTTGCTGAAATGTGATTAACACTAGCATATTCAAATGTAGCTTCAGATCCAAAACTAATACTAGAGCCAGATACAGTTCCTACTTTTGCTCTTCCATAACCATTATAAGTATTTTGATAACAAATAACTACTTTATTTGAATTACTATCAAATGTTGCTGATATGTAAGAAGAGCCATCAGTACTAAATGTCTGAGGAGTTCCCCAACTGAAACCATTACCAGATGGAGTACCTACAACTGCTTTACCGCGTTCACTGTCAGCATTATCTTGATATGCAACAACTACTTTATTATTGCTGGAGTCATATACTGCTGACATCCAACGAGTATCAGCGTATTCAAACACACTTTCAGTACCAAATGTGAGTTTCTCAGCAACAGCACCACCAAGTGCCAACCCAAGTCCTCCTCCACCATATCCAGCAAATCCTGAAAATGGTGCTTGCTTAACTGGTTTCATTGAATCTGTCATTTATACCTCCTATCAAGCAACGCCAATTGCATTACCAATGATATGATATGCTGGTGTTGATGCAGTCTTCATAATAGTAAAGGTGTATATATCAAATCCTGAACCATTTGCACCAGATGGTGCTGAACCACCAACCCAATCTAAATCAATGTTTGATGTGCTATTATCAATCTTAACACCTGTTGTACAATAGTGTGATGATGATGCAACAATCAGGGTTGCTGTTACTACATCTCCCACATCCATAATTGATGAGAGTGATGCTGAACTGCTGACTCTAAAGTCTGGGAAGTAGTTACCACCTGTTGCACCAGAATATCTTTGTATATGTCCATTCTCAAATTCATAATCAAACTCTCCATTCAAACTTGTAGAGGCAGTTGATCCCTCTTCAACTTTATATCCATTCAGATTTGCACCAGTGGTTGCTGTAATAGTGGTTGAAGTAACAGCAGCAAGAGTTGAAATGCCAGCAGTAACATTGATACCACCAGCAGTAACTCTTAATCCATTTCTTGCTGTTACAATGCCTAATGAATCAACATTGGTAACATCTTCATAAGTTAGCACACCACCAACAGAGACATTCCCACTAAATGCACCTGATGTTGCTGTGACAACTCCTGTCAAGTTTGCACCAATGCCAGTTATATCAGCAACAGTGATACTTGGAGTTCCAGAAAGTCCAGCAGCAGTTCCAGAAGTGTTAAGTGCTAAGGTTCCAGAACCACTAATGGTTTTACCACTGGGGAGAGTAGCGCCCTGAGTCAGTTCAACTGAGCCAGTACCTGCCCTATCTAAAATTTTGTCTGCTCTGATACGTGACATTACTCTATAATCTTTTTAGTTATTTATTCAGTGACAAGAGTTGGTATTTTATTATGGTCCATACACTAAACTTTTAGTATTTAGGTAGCATTATTATTTCTAGTCAACATCAATCTTTGTTGAAGTTAGGGATACTTCTTCATCAGAAAAGGAAACCTCTGCTAAATTGACATTTTGATCATTAGCACTGTGTCCTGCATTAGAGCTAGTATAAGTTGGTGTGGCCTGAGTATGAGATGATGCTGCATATGTGAAAGAACCATATGTTCCAGTCTTTGAACCATCAGATGGAAGCTTAGCAAACATCATATCATCCCCACCAGCACCAGCTGATGCTGAATAACCTATAACATAGAAATTTCCATTGCCATCTGCAGATATGCCTTGTCCATAATCACTTGATGATCCACCCAAACTACGTTGCCAATCTAAATTTCCATCAGAATCATATTTTGCAAAGAAATAACTATTACTATAAGACCCAGCAATGTAAACATTATCAGAACTATCTGATGTCATTCCCTGAATATTGATTTGTGTTCCACTTGTTCCCAGGGATTTTTGCCATTGATAAGTTCCTGAACTATTATATTTTACAAGATAGGAATCATAAACACCAACACCTCCTCCAGTGCTAACACCACCAATATAAACATTATCAGAACTATCAACTGTTACAGATCTTCCTTGATCAGTTGTATTAGATCCACCAATTTTTTTGTTCCATTGTAGTGTTCCTGAACTATTATACTTGGCCAGCAGAAAATAAGCATAACCACTAATAGTAGTGTAACCACCAATGTAAACATTATCAGAACTGTCAACAGATACATCAAATACTACTTGAGTACTAGATCCATCCAAAGTCCTCTGCCATTGTTCAACTCCTGAACTGTTAATCTTAAGAAGTATAGCTCCAGTCCCACTAGTTCCCTTAGTTGATCGACCACACACAAAAATATTGTCTGAACTATCAATAATTATTCCAGTGCCCGTTTCAGTGGTGGTAGCATCACCAAAAGTCTTGTCCCACTGATGAACCCCAGATGAATTGTATTTTGCAATTATCATGGAGTCACTACCTAATAAATTTGTAGTTCCAACAACATAGACATTACCAGAACTATCAACTGCTACATTATATCCTTGATCATCATGTCTATATGAAGTATTAGTGCCTAATGCTTTATCCCAAACAGGTGTTCCATCTTTATCATATTTGGCAACCAATAAATCATTATTACCAGGACCATCAGATGCAGACATGCCAGCGACATAAACATTTCCTGAGCTATCATGTGTCACTCCATATCCCCTATCAGCAGATGATCCACCTAAAGTAACTATCCAGTATTTTTCTGAGACACCACCCAGTCCCAAAAACATTTGTTGCATCATATCTAATTCCTCCTAATTATCAGGACAATCCTGAACCTGAAATGTATGCAATTGATGCACTTGCAAACCAAACTGTAGCCATTCCTCTACCAGCAAGAGTTTTATTTCCTGTGCTTGCATCAGCAGTATTGTAGAGAGTCAAACCACTACCTTGAGTAATTGTTTGATCTGACCCACTATTATTGATGATACTTACAACATCACCACCAGAATGCACTGAATTATTGATGGTTACCCCACCAGTTGATATGTAAATAACTTTACCAGTATCTGCTGCTACTAATACATAACCAGAAGATTTGGTTGAAGCAGGTATGGTGCGAAGATCACCTTTATCATCTGTTATAGATCCACTAGATGTAATGTTACCTCCAAATGTGGAGATTCCAGCAGTAACATTAATACCACCCTGTGTTACTCTCAGACCATTTCTTGCTGTTACAATCCCCAATGAATCAACATTGGTGACATCTTCATAAGTAAGGACTCCACCAACAGTAACATTGCCACTAAATGATCCAGATGCTGCAGTGATGACACCAGTAGCATTAATTCCACCTGTTACAGTTGAATCAACAACTGATAATGATGTGGCAGTGACAATACCTGTGAGATTAACACTTCCTGCACCAGTAATTCCATAACCTACTGGAACTTCAGCACCAAATGTAAGTTGTGGAGCACCAGTCCCTGCTTTGTTTGTAAAGAATCCTGCTCTGATTCTACCACCTGCACCTGTTAATGGTGTTACTCCTTCAGTGGAGATGCCAAGAATGTCAGGAATGAGATCATCACCATCAGCGATAATCAAATCAACAGAGTCAGAGACACTTATTTCAGCATATTGTGTATATGCTACATTAGTGCTGGTTGGAGGATCAACAGTGATACTTGTATTGATGTCAAGAAGATTATTAGTATAATAAATGACATCAAGACCAGCAGTATCTGAGTCAAGAGCAGTTCCTAATCCTGCACTTGCTACACCTTCAAGATTAGATCCATCTCCAAAGAATGATGTGGCACTTACAATACCTGAGTTGCCATAGATGGTGACACCAGTACCAATTGTTGCACCAGTTCCAACTGTGAGATTATCACCTACATCAAAGTCTGAAATACTAAGTGTTGATGCTGTCAAAATACCAGCTACATCAACATTTCCTCTGATTGTTTGATTGGATGCATCAGATACAATGGCATCAGCAATACTGAAATCATTGAAGACTTGGAATTCAACAACATCATTTAAGTTTGCGGCACCCAGTAATGTGACAGTGGCACCATCTCTTGCTAAAAAATCAGTGCCATCTACAAGTCTTACACCATTACGATAGACTTCTAATTGATTGATTCTATATCCACCAGTGACAGTAAAAGCAGTTTGACCTGCTGTGGCTGTTACAGTGACAGACTTAGAGGCAACATTGCCAGTTAAAGTTATAGGATTGCCTATTGCCATCGTAATTCTTTTTTAGTTATTTATGATTGATCAAGCAATAGCAAGGAACAGGTAAGTGCCACTACTGGTATTGAGGGCAGCAGGGGCTGATGAGGTAACTGTAAATCCAGCATTGAGCGGGTCAATGTAGTCAGTGCCAGTGACTTTTGCGTTACCTGAGTTTATCAAAAGGTAAGAGTCGTTGCCGCTGACAATGCCACGAGCAGTGTCATAGACATACCAATCTCCACTGTTGTCGGTGCGCTTGATCATCACGAACCGTGCTCCTGCAGTAAAGCCACAGTCAACATTAATATCGTTACCTGTGCCGCTATAAGTTCCAATTTTACTGATGCCAGGAAGTGTCGCAAATAAATATACGAGGTACCTATTCTCATTAGTTCCAACGTTGCTATTACTACCAAATGGGAGAGTAGTGCTTGTTGGAGCGCTTGAAAATGCTGTAGCAAGACCGCCAGATCCATTATCAGAGTTTAAATACAATGCATTATTATACCAATTTGAATTTGGAGAAGTCACACCATTCGCAAAAGTGGCCCAAGAATTCTGAGTGTCTCTCACTTTCACAATCACAAGTTCAGGCACTACTTCTAAATTATGGCTTACAGATTGATTCGATCCCGTCCCAATATAAGCTATCACATCATGAAATCCTGGTGCACGCCTAAACGCATAGTTTGAATAGTAACCGTTGTATGAACCACCGCTCAGAGTATTAGTTGGCTGGTCCCATGCAAAAGACAGAGTAGTATCCTCATTGAGAATATTATTAGAATTTAAAGCTGAATCCCCTGTTATCCTGGCATTCCAAAACCAATCTTGTGTCCCATCTGGATATTTTGAAATGTTAGTGTCAGGAACAAAACCTATATTTGTAGACCCACTCGCATACACGCTGGTGTTAAAAACTTCTGTTGCAACTGTAGGCGGCTTATTAGGACGACGAATTGCCACGTATATGTAATTGCTACCATTGTACCCTACATTATGTCCAGTCTGTTGTACCTTAAATCCTGTTCCAGTTATACTTAGCAAAGCTGAATCAGACTCTGCATCACTGTTGCTTGGATACAAGATTGCATCATCGCCATTTGCAGTTCCAAATCCACTAGTAAGCCCTCTCATGCTGTCAAATATATGCCATTTAGTATATGTATTACTAGTTGTAATATTTTTAATTAAAATCCACTGCGGTTCAAAACCTAGATCAATATCAGGACCATTGATGCTGGAACCATTGCCTGTATATGTTCCGCACTTAATAATTGACTGATTGATATTTGTGCCAAACGATTGATCGTCGTGGGCAAACAAATATGCGACGTAAGTCTTGCCAGTCGTGTTGGTGCCTGATGCGTTACCTACTGTGAACACAGTGCTTGTCGGCTCTGTATCATTCCACCTATTAGTGGCTGTTCCCTCAGCAGCAGTAGTATTTAAAATTAAGTACTTTGTGGCACCAAGCGATCGGTGATAGACAACCCAATTATCAGCGTCATTAAGACGCTTGACAAGAATCATGCCAGGCACACTGCCCAAATTATGTGCGATAGTTCTGCCTGAAACGCTATTCCCTGTCCAAGTCACAACATCAAAAAATCCAGGTTGTTTGCGGAAACTCCAAGAGACATATTCTCTGCCATTTAAGTTTGTATCTCCATCGGTTCCTATTGAAAACCCATCAGAATTAAATGACGTGAGCGTTTGAGATCTAGTACCCTCTGCATAAGTATCGTCAGAATAAACTGACTTGGTCGCACCCCTTTCAGTATCATAAAGATAATGCAAGTCGCTAACTGTTCTACATTTAAGCCATGTCAACCCACCTTCACCACTTAAATCAATACCATTATCAATTGACCGCGATGATCCGTTTCCTGTATATAAAAACGTACTAAACACATCATCAACATATGATGGACCAGCAGTAGCACCACCACCAAAGAAACCTAATCCACCACCTGATCCCTCAAGACCTAAAAGGGGACTTTCTTTTTTAAAATTCTCTTTCATTTATTCCTCCTATCAAGCAAAGTTGGTTAGAGCACCAAGAATGACATAATTTGATGTGCCAGATCCTGTCTTAAGTATTGTAAAAGTATAAACATCTCTTCCAGAGGATCCACCACCAGTTGGTGCTGATCCACCAGACCATTGTGGTGTAATCGCTTGACCATCAACCTGAACAGCATTGATGTATCCAGAACCATTTGGTGATAGAATTACAGTAAATGAAACTGCTTGTCCAGAACTGATAGTGGAATGAACACCTGTAAAGTTGATTGTATTTGTTCCAGATTCATTTCCTGTAAACAGGATGACATTACCATCTGAAAGTGGATTGTTGGTCTGAGCACCAAGTGTTGTTCCTGCATTCTCATATTTTTCAACTAGTCCACCACTGAATACAGCAGTGCTACTTGCTGTCAAAGCGCCACTTGCTGTTAATGTGGTTGCAGTTGTTGCTGCTAATGTTGAGATTCCAGCAGTAACATTGATACCACCAGCAGTAACTCTTAATCCATTTCTTGCTGTGACAATACCTAAAGAATCCACATTGGTGACATCTTCATAGGTAAGAACTCCACCAACAGATACATTACCACTAAATGATCCAGATGTTGCTGTAACAACACCAGTTAGATTTGCTCCAATACCAGATATATCAGCAACAGTGATACTTGGAGTTCCAGTCAAACCAGAAGCATTAGTGGCAGTAGCTACAGTTCCACTAAAACTTGCTGCTGTGATGACACCAGTAACATTAATTCCACCTGTTACACCATGATCAACAACAGTTAATGATGTGGCAGAAATGGAACTGGCATTAACAATGCCACTGCTTGCCAGGTCAAGGTTGTCACTCGCAGGCAATTCCTTGATCTGTAAAGCAGAACTATCAACTATCAGTGGGAATCTGTTTGCCATTTTCTTGCTTTTCTTTTATTTAGGGTTTACGATTGATTAAATAGTGACTTCAACATTAGATGATCTGCCAACTACTGTCAGTGTTCTGTCAGATGTGGCAAATTGAAGAATGACATTTCCAGATCTGGTTGGGATAATCATTGATGATGCAGCACCAGATGAGATACTAATATCAATAGTGTTTGTGCTAGCATTGACAGCAAATGTATTTCCTGTTCCAATGAAATTTAGATTTGCAGCACTACTAGATATGATTGATCCAGCAGACTGAATACCAACAACAGCATCAGTGACACTAAAACTCTTGTATGCAACTAATTCAAGAACATCGCCACTCTGTGCAGCACTGGTCAAACTTAATGTAGAACCATCTGTTGCATTATAATCAGTTGCTTCAACAAGTCTTGCTCCATTCAGGTAGGCATCAATATATCCTACTGTATATCCAGAACTAAATGTAAAATCTGTTGTTACACCACTTGGTGTGTATTGTTGACGAGCAACAATTACAGATGAATCACTTGGTTGTCTTCCAATATATCCATGTCCTTGATTTGCCATTAGCTAACTCCTGTAAGAATACTGAGGCTTGCATCAATAGCATTATCAGTATCACAATAGATTCTGATAGCATCACTACCCTCAAGAAGTGTCTTACCAGCATCTGTGATAACAAATGATGAACCAGATGGGACTGGAACTTTACTTGCTAGTGCTGTAGATGTAGAAGAACTATTATCAAATACATGAACAGTCAGATTAACCTGATTGTTTGTATTATTAGCAAAGGTTCCACCAATAAGAATACTCTTTGTAGAGGATGCTGATGTAAAAGCAGTTGTCATTCCTAAGAATTTGACAATCTGACTTGATGCTGCACCAGAGTTTGTTGAATCTCTATCAACAGTAACCAGACTAGCACCAATTGTTGCTACCTTTGTGCCAGCAATAAAGTTGGCATTGTCAATCAGATCACCAACAGAGACTCCACTGGTTGAGATTCCAGTGATAAGGTTAGTAGTGACACCAACTGCACCTCCACTAGCAGAGTTGACACTGCCAGCAGCTCTTGTTAGTGAATTTGAGAAAGATTCTGCCATTGTTCTTTATGTGTTAGTTTTATTTATTAACCGCCAAGTGCGATTGCTAGGCCAATTGTGACTCCTGTTGCCTGAATATTCACTGTAGAAATACCAGATGATGTTGGTGTTGCAGTGATGTTACCACCACTCATAGTAAAATCCACTATTGTTGCACCAGTTCCTATGATTGTGCCACCTGATGACACACCAACTGATCCAGCAGGGAATCCTGTGATACCAGATCCATCACCAACTAAACTTGCAGCAGTAAGAGCACCTGAAACATTGACACCACCAGAAACAGTGGCGTTGGTTGCAGATAATGATGTTACTGTTGCTATACCACTAGTGAAGAGAACATTGCTGTTTGTATTGACAGCATTGCCCATAAGAGCATGACTAGAGCACTGATAGAACAACACTGTTGGTGTTGTGTCAGTGACGATGATTTCAGTATATGTTGAGGTGGATGTTACACCATTAGTATATGCTGTTGTTCTGTCTGCCTCCAAGTAGAATCTAAATGGATGACTAGACATATCACTTGAACTTAACAGGAATCTGTAAGTTCTACCAGGAGTTAATGTAATAAATGGTGATTCAATACCATCAATATAATAAGCATTTCCTGAACCAGAGCCACTGTATCTGTGATTAGAGGTTTTTGATGCCACAGTGACATTAAAAACCTTTGTGGTAGCAGAATGAATGGACTGAAGATTGCTAAATCCACTAAATGTTTCAGCAGTTGCAATACCAGTAATAGCAATGCTACCTGATAGAGTAATATCATCACTAAAAGTGGCAGAGCCACCAAATGTTGATACTCCAATTAAGTTGAAGTTATTATCAATTTTGATGTCACCAGATATGGCAACATCACCAAATACATTGAGAGTGGTTTGACCTGTACTAACAGGTGACTTGATGTCAACAATGAACTCTGGTGTGCCAGTACCAAAACCTACAAGACCATTAGTGGTCCCAGCAATGATTGTGCCACCAGTTCCAACATTAATAGCAGTGGCAACAGTTGTAACCCCTGATGAATAAACATCAGTGGCATTAATGTTACCCCTAACATCAAGTTTAGCAAGAGGAGCAGTTGACCCAATGCCAACCTTATCAGAAACAGCAAAGATAAGATTCTCTGCTACCTCTAGGCCATTTTTAACTACAAAATTTTTATTGACAGCCATATGGTCTCCAGAGGTTCACTCTCCCCTCTATTTTTTACTATTTAGACAGTTTTTAAGTCAAGAAGTACTTGCCAATTTCAACAAAGTTATCATCAACTGCTCCATCCTCATTGTCAAATTCCATAAACAAATTAAGATCATTGATTCTATTGGTATCAAGGTCAATGATTCTTGATCTAATGTATTCAATCTTTGGATTTGAATAATTATACCTTGGATCTCCTGCAGGATCAACTTCATTAAAGTCAGTCAATATGCCTCTTGCCTCTGGTGTATTGAAATACTTAGCAAATTGATTACTGTTGAAGTTTATATCATTTCTAGAGTCAAAAGTAGTGAAGTCATAACTTAATCCACCTTGACCAAATGGAATTGTTAATACTTTCCATTTTCCACCAGTATCAAAGGACAATGACATACTAAATTCAAGTCTGTATGGAATGAATGCTTCATCCTTGTCATTTGTATATAATTCTGAGTTACTATTCAATAAACTTTGAGATTCTGTATACCATCTCCTTGTAGTTCCTCTACTTGAATCTCTATTACCTCTGTTTGTTAATAGATAGCTATTATCACTTGTTTTATGCTTGACACTCTTATACAGCAAATTGAACATAAAGTAAGAGAGATTAGAAGCATTTGTTCCTTCTGGATACAAAAATAGTTGATTGCTTCTGACTAATCCATTATCAGCAGTAATTTTATTAATCCAATTAGCATTGGTGGGATTAGTCTGCGAACCAGAACCAGTATTTAATTTACTACCTGAATTAGTTTGTGATTCGCTCTCAGTGCCTTGTTTGTATCCAAGATTTCTACTGTCATTCCATTCAATCTGTTGAATATTATCTGCTGGTGCTCCAAGATCATAAAGACCATTTCTATAATCTTGTGCTAGTAAATCTGTGTATAGTTGTATTTTGATATATGCGTTACCATCCCAAGCACCTGATGATGTTCTTAAAACATCCACTTCACCAGTATTGGCATAACCTGATCCACCTCCACCACCACTTTGATTTCCTGCTGCTCCATCACCACCAAAGGATCCACCTCCAGCACCTCCACCATTACCATTCTTGCCCCATCCAGCATTACCTCTTCCTGCTGATCCTTGCCTCCAACCTCTAAACAATTGTGTTGATGTGGGCACTCCGCCCTGTCCATTAAATTCTAAACCCTTATGATCTCTAAAGTGTACCTTTCCATTATAATATGTCCAATAATCAATGCAGTCACTTAAACCCAAATTATCTCTGAAATAATCAGATCCTGAATTTGAAATACATGCTGCAGTTGCACTACCAGTTGGTCTTTGTGTACTGGTAAAATTATCACTACCCCTTCCACTTGGTCCACCTACTCCACCACTACCACCATTTCTACCACCACCTCTCTGTCCATTGATGTTTAATCCGCCACCATCTCCACCATTACCAGAACTACCAGCACCACCACCAGCACCTAGAACAGCAATAGGTCTATTCTGTTTATACAATATACCCATTCCTCCACCTATTGCACCATTCACAGGAGAAGCAACTCTACCCCCAATGGGACCATATGTTCCATCTTTTGATCCTAATTTAAGTGAATATTCAACATTTTTAAGCATTTTGAGTCTATAGACTCCCCATCCACCCTTTCCACCAGCATATGATCCATAAGAACTACCTCCAGCGGAGGTCATTTCAATAATTACATCAAGATCCTCATTTGGACTGTATAAGAACTGAATATGTTCTGCACCAGACTTATTGTATGGTCCTGTTCCTAAATTAAAGTTAGATACAGATCTGCTTCTATTACTTCCTCTGTTTATGAGGGACTCAGAATACAAATATCCTGTAGCAGATTTAGTGACATATGCAACAACATCACTATCAACTGTGAATGCACTATCTTCATGTCCAACAGTGCATTTGATGCTGAAAGATCCAACATCTCCCCTTGCTATTGAGAGTGTATCAGTATTAGAACCCTCCACAGTGCTTGAGTCAGATAAATTTGTTCCATCAAGAGACCATTGATATGTCAATCTTGAATCAAATGTAGGATCATTGGCACTAGTTGATGCAACAATAGTGAATTCTGTGAAATCAGATGCTATAGCATCATCGTCAGAAGCAGGTTGGACATCTATATTAATTGTGAAAGGAACTGTAATTTTTGCAGAATTTGAATTTAGTGGTTCATTTGCTGGATTACCAATAGTATCAGAACCATATCCAGCAGGTGTGTAACTTGCCTCTAAGTAATAAGAGTCTCCATCATCTTCCTGATACTGAGCGTTGATAATTGATAAATTTTCTGATGTGGCACCAGTAATTGTTGAGATTGATCCAGACTCATTAGTTCTTTCACCATTTGATACAGCAGTTCCATCAGAAGAATTGTACCACTGATAGTTTATAGTTCCTGTGAATGGTGTGATTGATAACGTAGATATCCCACTCAGAGTAATTGTATCGCCAATTGATACAGTTGTATCTGATGGTTGTTCTGAAAAAGAGAGAGATGGACCATTTAGATCTAATGTTGAATCAGTAAATCTAAAAGAATTAAATGCAATAGGACTCATGAGAAGTTCTGACCTCCAACTACACCAAAGATTGTTGTTCCTCCATCAAATGTCATGAAGGAATAGATATCAGTCTTTCCTGCAACATTTGTGACTGTAGGAACAACACCACCTGGCCAGTTGCAGGAAAGTTCAGATCCACCATCAATTCTATATGTGTCAACATCCACAGTATATGCTGTGGAACCTTGTGTGACCTTTAAAGTATATGCTCTTGTTGTTCCAGATGTAATATTAAGTAGATTAAATGCAGTGATGTTTTCACTTGTGGTAATTTCAAAGTTTTGACCTTTGGATAAATCAAGATCAACTTCACCACCACTACTTGTTACTGTCTGAACAATCTCTGAGTATGCCTCAAATCTTGTTTCACCAACAATATCAAGTTTTGCTCTTGGTACTGCAGTTCCAAGTCCAACATTTGCACCACTTGTTGTTATTGCTGTTCCTACAATCAATGTAGTTGCAGTAACAATTCCTGCTACAATACCACCACTAGTAGATGAAATATCATATGGACTTGTTACAGACAGAATACCAACTCCACCAGATGCTGGAATTATGACATCATTGGAGAAGAATGCAGTTCCAATGAATTTAGAATCATTATTAACTTTTAATGCTGTCTGAGCAATGCCTGATGTTCCAACCTCAAGATCAGCATCTCTATCAAGAACAATAGTTCCAATACCAACATTTAGATTGTTGATTGGGAAGATTCCAGTTTGTCCTACACCTGTTGTAGCATTAAACAGACTATCATTTGGAAGATTTGTTAATCCAGACCCATCCCCAGTGAATGCTGTTGCTACAACAACACCACCAACTTGAAGTGCATTACCACTTAATGCTGTTGCCCCAATACCAACACCAAATTCATCAACTCTAAATGTAGTTGTGTTTGCTTGAACCTTGAATACAGCATCACTGACAGTGGTGGTTCCTACACCCACTCTGTCAAATGTCATTCTCTTACTACCTTCATCAATGCTTATAGCACCAAATGCATACCATGCATTATCAGTAGTGTATGTCCAACCTAATGTTCCACCTTCAGCAGGTGTGGCATTGTAAACTACATCACCAGGGTTTCCTGCTACTGTTGGTGTAGCAATACCCACAGTGTATTTTCTTGAAACTGTTGCATCACCCTGTAAGAAGATGCTATTTGATTCAATACCTTCATCTGTAGTAGATGTTATCTTCTTATTGAAGACAACAGGACCATCAAACTCAGAGAGAATGTTTTGTTGAGGACCACCATCTACTGTGAGTTTCCTCTTCACAATCATCTCTTCATGATCTACTACATCAAGAGCACCAGTTGTTTGATTTGTGGAGAATACATCCTCACCAGTAACAGTTGGGATTGGCTTGGAGAATACCTCTTCTTTGCCAGTGGTGGCAGAGATCTTCTTGTTACCAATATAGAAATCACCTCTATCATTCATACCAGTGTAAACACTGATACCACCAGATGAGTTGAACTTCTGTGAGATTAGTTGTTCAGTAAGAGTTGGTTGCTTTCCTTGCTTATCAGGCAGTGCAGTTGAGTAGTTTCCAGGACCATATCCAATATATTCAAATGTATGACCTGATGCACGAATGATGGATGGTCTTCTAAGTTCAACAGGTTTTACAAGAATCCTCTTAATTGCTGGGAATACACCACTACCCACAGGATCCTCAAGGTGAGCAACAGGTTTGGTTCCAAACAATCCTCTGAATACTGTGATTGGGTTGATGCCCACAGTGGTCTTAATTCTCATAATTTCATCATCAACCATGAGATAGTCACCTATATTGAGATTTAAATCAGTTAAATTATTAATATAGATGCTTGTTGTAGTTTCATTTGGAATGCTCTGCTGCAGTGTGGACTTAACTCCACCATAAATGTCAACAGTTCTTCCACCAAAGTTCTCATCATTAGTGTTGACATTGCCTGATTGATCTGATGTTCCTGTTGGGAATACTCTCAGTGTTCCACTCAGTGATGGTGTTACAGTGGTAATGCCAAGATCAGCAATAAATGTGGTGATACCAATGACTTCCTTGACAACAAAACTTCCATTATAAAAACTATTTGTTGCTCCACCAATCTCAATGGTATTTCCTGGTCGCAATCCATGAGCAGTGGAAGTTCTAACTGTCGTAAGACCAGTCAACCTTTCATATTCAAGACCAGAACTTAGTGACAATGTTGGTCCATTATCAACAAAGAATGAATTAGCAGTGGTATCTGCACCTATACCTAAAGTGCTTGGCGATGATATACTTGATGCAGACTCAACCTGGAATTCTCTAAATGATGTTGTTGTGAGACCAGTAATTCTATAGAGTGTATTATATCCTTTTGCTGTGTCTGAAGTAATACCTGAAACTCTGATAGTGTCACCAACATTATCCATGATGGCATCAACTCTGACTGTACCTGCAGTAAATCCACCACCTGATGAGGTAGTATCAATACCTGTGACAGTCAAAACATCACCAACAATGAATCCTGATCCACCATTCATGATCTTGATATCACTTGTCAGTTCATGAGATGTATCAATCTTAACTCTTGCTGTAGCAAAATCACCAGTTGTTGATGGTCCAAGAGTAGCATTAAAGAATATCTCATCACTTCCAGTATTGTTACCATATCCACTACCAGCACTAACAAGACTGAGTTTGGTAATTCTCTGCAGTCCATGATCTACATTAGTGAAGATTGTATGAGCTGTGCCTGCAGAGTTGGATACAATATCAGTAATACCTACACCAACTCCAAGGTCATCGTAGAATAGATCAAGAGTTTCTTTTGTGATACTGTTCTTGACTTCATCAACTACAACTTCACCAACTGGATTGGACAGAGCATAGCACTTGGATGATTCTGGATCTGAGACTGGGTTATCTCTGTCTGTCTGTGGATAGAGTTTAGATATTGGTTGAGAGAATGAATATGTGTCATCAATATTAAATGGACTGATTGAAGGTGTATTAGATGAGTTTACAACAGTCAGATAGTAAATGCCTGCCTGCTCACCAGAAATGTATTCCTTTACCTGGTCAACATCATAGACGTAATAAGTATTATTGTTTCTTACTCTATTGAATGAAGGAAGTGCTGTTGTTCTTAAATTGTTATTGTTGGTGTATGTTCCTGGATTAATTGTTGGACCAGATACAGTAAATGTATCAGATGATGGAGTGGTAGCAATAGTGAAGGTCTGGTTGAATGCTGAACTACCAACACCAGCAGTATTCTCTGTGCTAGTTACATTATTGATTTTAATTCTTGTGCCCACAGATAGATTGTGTGGGAGCTCAGAAGTAAATGTAGAGCTTGTTGTTCCACTATCATAGACAGCATTCTTGAGGAATCTAAAGTTTCTGACCTGAGTTTCATTGCTCATAGAAACTTCAGTTGGGCTGAACTGAAGTGCTACCTCATCATTGTCTGATCCTGTGCTGTCACTTGATTCTACCATCACATAAGCATCTCTTGGTGCTCTTGCTGTTAGGATACCAACTGATGATGCAGATGATGCTGGAATGACCATTCTCATCTTATAGATTCTATCCTCTACACCTCTAAAGTCAGGTGTTCTTGTGATAAAACTCCTTGCAGTAGCAGCACCAAGACCAGCAGTGCCAAGTGAATTGACAGTGGCATAGATATTGTTCTTAGTAGTATCAGAGGAGACTGTGATATACCACTGCTTTCTAGACGAATCATACTGAACAGGGTGTCCAATATCACCACAATTCTTATCACTGACTCTACTCTGAACCTTAAGTTTACCACCCAATTTGTTAATTGACAGAGCACTATTGTTCAGTGAATCTGTCAGTGTTGCTGCCAACTTGATCTGATCAGTATCAACACCTGTTGTAATTGCAAAGTAAACTCTATTATCAATGATACCATCAGGCAATCTTGCATTATCACTGACAACTCTTACAGTTTCACCATTAATGAAGTTATGATCCTCTTCAAATGTAAGGATGTCATTACTGATACTATTACCTGTAGATACATTTCTACCAACAGTTGATACCTTAATTGAAGTCACCTCACTGGAGGTGTTCTCAGTATTAGGCATCACAATTCTAGCGATCTTCTCAGATGGTGTGCCATCAATTGAAATGATTACACTCAGATCATCATCAGTCTTTGCACCAACTCTGTATCCCTGAAGTATGGATGGTGGTGGAGATGATTCATTGGTTTCTTGATAGAGATAAAGTTTTGTTGATGATGCAGCTCCAACAGTTGTGGCAACATCAATAGCACCAAATTCAAGAGTGACTGTCTCTTTTGTCAGAGATTGTGGTGGAATAACATTAGTAATGTAACCAACATCATCTTTTCTAAATGCTTCATCTCTATATCCATTTGATGCCAGAGAGATTTGACCAAAGTTAGAGTTGGAGTTTGTAACTGAGAAGTCACCACCACTCTCTGTTACAAAGTGCTGAGCATATCCAATAGCAAAGATTGATACTAACTGACATACAGCATTGTTTGATGCCTTGATGTGATAGTTAGTATATGCTGGTTTATATTTTGCCAGATCATCACTATGAATGTTTGCAATACCAGTGCTGTCATCATATGAACCTGTTGTGGTATTGTATCTTACAAAAGCATTATCATCTTTCTGTAGTGATACACCAGTGAACTGGGCAGCAACCATTGACTGGAAACCTGTAGCCTTGCTGCCATCAGCATGAAGACCACACATACCATAGACAGATCTGATTGATACATTGAAGATGTATGGTGATGCAGATGTTACTGTATCTGAATCAAGTGTAATTGTAGCAGAGGCAGGAGTTAGTTCTGCAGATGTTGGTGTTGCAGGAGCCTTGTATGTGAATCTTGTGGTCTGTCCTGATGCATTGACTGTTTCTACAGTGTCAATTAAGAAAGAACCATTGTATGCATTGTCAGATACATCATTCACAAGGAATCTCGTATCAACATTCAGCCCACTTACTCCTTCTTGGAGTTGAACTGTAATAGTATTACTTGGTGTTGTGATATTACCAGCAAAGATAGATGAAATGCCAGCATTACCAGATGTTGGTCCTACAATTCTGTACTCATCAATCTTAGGTTGAATGTCAAGACCAGATGATGGGAAGTCAGGTTGCACATTTCTACCTGATGCAGGTCCATATGCTAAACCAACTTTCTCATAATACATTTCCAGATCAGTTCTGGTGTATTCTGTATTAGAGATGAAAGTATCATTGATAGTGACTTTGTTTACACCATCAGCAAACTCAAATGCTGTAAGTTTATGGTGTGAAAAGTTAGGAACAAAGGCAGCAGTTGTATAATTTTTATATACAAGACCTAGTGGATCACCATCAAAGATGGAGAATTGGAAGAAATATGAATCACCAGTGACTCTGAAAAGTGCAGAGGTTCCAATGTTATCATTGGTAGGATCAGGCACATACTTTGGTCTGATCTTTGTCTTTCTGAGATCACTTGCTACAATTGATGTACCTCTTGGCACAATGATTCCACCATAAACAGAGTTCAACTTGTAGAGATCATTATTAGCTGAGTCAAGGTCAAAGTTAGAACTAGAAGAAAACGCAGCATATCCAGGTGCTACTGTGCCATCTCTTAATTGGAATGTATCTGCAGCACTATCATGAATTGGAATCCATCCTGGTCTATTATCTACAGTATGAACACCAGGTGATAGTAATATTGTTGTCTTACCAAATCTATCATTGTCTAATCCTCTTTGA
>VMHT01209987.1_pt1 | contig 19431 bp, 13 predicted proteins | sample 4693611 | NCBI WGS metagenome assembly VMHT01 (sample SAMN12280063, study PRJNA550983) | marine metagenome | isolation source: seawater sampled from same location over 5 years 0.02-0.2 micron viral filtrate | place: USA: collected off the coast of southern California halfway between the port... ...
TCCGGCACTGAGTCTCAGGGTCGAGCTTTTGTCATCGTTGTTGATTTTGTAATTGATCCGAGGGGTAAAAATGTTCCCATGAATGGAATTACGGTCGTATCGAAACCCCAAAAGCAAGGTGTTATTGGCATTGATTTGGGTTTGATTTTGAATAAATATTCCGGGCAGATGGATTATGGATGCTTGGTTTTGGAATGAAAGATCATTGAAAGTAGCCGTGGTATCATCGTCGTAACGGGTATATCTATAGGCCAGACCCAACAGTAATTCATTGTTTGCAATGTTTTTGTTCCATATCATTTGCCCAAAACCTATGGTCTGATCGGCATTAAATAAGGTATTGCCATAGGCCGAATTTTGATTGTGATCATTGAAACTGAATTGGAATGTAAGATTTTTGTTGAATTGATACTTTCCAAAAAGTTCAAACCTGCGGGTGTAAATACTTTCTCCATAGATACTGTCTCCACCCCGGTGTATGGGCAACCAATTCATTTGACCTCCCCATCGGTCCTCGTAAAGAAAACGCGTAGCGATTGAAAACTTATTGGCATGATTAAACTTGTTAAAAATCGAAATGCGGTTTTGCAAGGTCAAGTCAGTGAATCCGTCTTTGTTTTTATCGATTGGATTGGAATAGTTAAAATAGTTTACCCCCAACAAGGCTGTGGTTTTTTTGGACAAGGAGCATTTGTAGGCCAAATCCGTATTGACCTCTCCCCAACCTGAGACAAAAGAGTCTACGGCAAGTTTTGCGCTGTTTTCGGGTAACTGGGTGATTAAATTGATGACCCCTGCAACGGCTTCAGATCCAAAGAGTGTTGAGGCGGGGCCCTTTACGATTTCGATCCGCTCAATCAGGGATTGTGGGATCCCCGAAAAGCCATATACGGTAGATAGACCACTGAGGATGGGAAGCCCATCAATCATAACCATGGTGTAGCTTCCCTCTTGGCCGTTGATGCGAATTTCTCCCGTACTACAAATGCTACAGTTCAGTTGAGGCCGGATACCATTCACATTTTCCAGCGCTTCAAAAACTGTAGCGGTGGGGTTTGCTTTAAAGAAAGTTTGGCCATAAACCTCAACGGGTACCGGACTGTCGAGTTTGGATATGGGTTTTAGGGTTCCCGAAACCACCACTTCCTCTAATTTATTATCCCATTCCAACTCGATAATTCCCAAGTCGGTTGTCTTTGAACTGATCTTTTTTATCTGTGATTTGTGACCTAAATAGGAGATGACCAGTTCTGGGTTGGCTATATTTGATATGTAGATTGAAAATTGACCTTCTGCATTGGTAGTTACACCGGAATTTGTATCTTTTAGATAAATAGAGGCCGATGTGAGCGGTTGTCCATCTGAAAATACTTTACCCGTAACAATAAAATCTTGAGCCTTAGCCATTTTTAGGGCAATGAAGACAAAAAGGAAACCTAACCGCACAAAATAGTTTTATAGTGCAAAACTAATTTATTAGTTTTACACTACAAAACACTTTGATAAAAATCAACGGATAATAATTAAATATCAGCGGATTAACCTAAATTCAAGCTTGTGAAATACATTGTTTGTGAAAAACCAACAAAGTTTCTCTTGAAAGAAAAAGAAGCTCCCGTCAGAAAGGAAAATGAGGCCTTATTGCAGGTAAATAAGGTTGGTATCTGTGGTACCGATTTGCATGCATATGCAGGTAATCAAGCATATTTTGAGTATCCAAAAATATTAGGCCACGAATTGGCCTGTCAGGTTATAGACATAGACGAAAATGACAAAGGCATAAAGATAGGGGACAAGGTAGTGGTGATGCCATATCTTAGTTGTGGTGTGTGCTTTGCATGCAGAAACACCAAAACCAATTGTTGTGAAAATATCACCGTTTTAGGCGTTCATGCTGATGGAGGTATGCAAGAACAAATTTCAGTTCCAACGGATATTTTGTTGCCGGCCAATCATTTATCCGATGACCAAATGGCTATTGTTGAGCCATTGGCCATTGGTGCTCACGCGGTTAGAAGAGCAAGTATTGTAGCGGGTGAAACGGTGGCAGTAGTTGGCTGTGGCCCCATAGGGATTGGAATTATGAAGCTGGCTCAAATTTCCGGTGCCAAGGTTATTGCTTTGGACACGAACGCACAACGTTTGAATTATGCTAAAGATAAAATAGGTGTAGATCATGTGGTGAATGCAGGGGAAAATGCCCTCAGAGAAGTAACCGAAATTACCAATGGAGATTTGTGTGCTGTCGTATTTGATGCATCCGGTAATAAAAATGCTTTAGAGGCATGTCCCGATTATATGTCGCATAGTGGAAGATTTGTATTGGTAGGTCTATCCAAAGGAGAATTGACGTATTTACATCCAAAAGTACATGCCAAAGAAATGACTTTATTGTGTAGTAGAAATGCTACCCAAGAAGATTTTGAGCATGTTATGAGTATCTTGGATCAGTTTCCTACATCATCATTTATTACTCACAATGTTCCATTTATTGAAATGATAAAACATTTTGAAAGTTGGTTAGACCCTGCAACAGGGGTAATCAAAGCAACGGTAAATTTTAAATAAAAAAATATTAGACTTGACAAATAGAGGAATAGGGGTGTTAAATTTGGAAAAATAAAGATGCCGATTTCTGTAAAAGGGTTTTAAAAATTTTTCTAAGTCAATGGTTTATTCTGCAAAGTAACGGTATGAAAAGAACAATAGAGAAAGAGAATTATCTTAAGACGATCTATAAGATGGAAGAGAAATGTCAGTCTGTTACTGTAACATCATTGAGTCAATATTTTAGTGTCAGTAAATCAACGGTTTCCAATATGATAAAAAAATTGGTGATAATGAAGTTAATTGATACCCAACCCTATAAGCCGATACTTCTCACATCGATGGGCAGGGAAAAGGCTACAGAAATCATCCACAAGCATCGATTGATTGAGCTATATTTAGTAGAGAAAATGAATTTTGATTTGGACGAAGTCCATGAGATTGCGGAGGAAGTAGAACACATCAAAAATGCCAAATTCTTTAAACGAATTCAAGAGATTTTGGGAGATTGTGATATTGATCCTCACGGATCCATTATCCCCAAGCAGGATTATTAATCAATCAGTTTTCTCAACAACTCCTTTGGCCAATTTTGATAGGTAATGGGCCGAACCCACCTGTAAATTGATCCCGGGCCTACGGCTGTGAACCTGCTGTCTGAAGCGGCGGGATAGGGTCCACCGTGTGTCATGGCCGCCGTTACCTCAACACCCGTTGGAACGTCGTTAAAAAGCAATCTTCCTACTTTGGATTTAAACGCCTCAATCAAGGGTTCAATCAGTTCATAATCATCAGCTTGTGCAAAAATTCCCCCCGTTAATTGTCCCTTTAAATGGCAAATGGCCTGTTCTAACTCTTCGAGATTTTTACACTTTACAACCAACGAAAAAGGGCCGAAGACTTCCTCTTGATACTGAGGGTTTGCTATAAATTGATCTCCGGAAACCATTGAGAGTTTTGGGTTAACAAGGTTGTCATCCAATTGATCTTTATGGCCTTGAATAGCAGCGGTTTCTTTTAGACTGTTGATCTTATCACTTTGTCGGATATAATTTTTTTTCAAGTCAGGATGAATCATACATTGATGATCTACACTTTTCAAAGCATGAATCAATTCTTCCATAAAATTACCGTTATGCTCTCCGTCCAACGTCAATAGCAGTCCGGGTTGTGTGCAAAACTGACCGGCCCCCAGTGCAATGGAATCGGCGATCTTATGGGCGATTTCTTTATGTTTTTCTTTTAAGGCTCCCGGCAGGATCACAATGGGGTTGATGCTACCCATCTCTGCAAAAAAGGGTATGGGTTCCTCGCGATTGAAAACGCTTTTCTGCAGCGCAGTCCCTCCCGAATAACTTCCCGTAAACCCAACTGCTTTGATCTTTGGATGTTTGACCAAAGCATGAGACAGTTCGTATGCCTTAGAATTGAGGTTTGAAAATACTCCATTGGGCATTCGAGTTTTCTGAGCCGCTTTGATGATTGCCGTGGATACCACAGCACCGGTGCCACTGTGCATCGGATGTGATTTTACAATGACGGGGCAACCCACCGCCAATGCACTGGCGGTATCCCCTCCGGCAGTAGAATAGGCCAAGGGAAAATTACTGGCACCAAAAACGGCTATCGGCCCCAAAGGGATATGTGTTTTGGTTAAACTGGGCTTGGGCACGGGAGTTCGTTCCGGGATTGCTGTCTCGGTAATGTTTTTTCTCCATTCCCCGGTTTCAATCGTTTTGGCAAACAATTGAAGTTGAAAAATGGTTCTGCCCCGTTCTGCTATGGCCCGCTTCTTGGGCAATCCGGTTTCCCGACGATAGATGTCTATTAGACCATCGCCAAGATTTAAAATTTCATCTGCTATGGCCTTCAAAAAAGAAGCCCTTCGAGTACCCGGCATTTCTCTGTAGATCGGAAAAGCAGCCTCTGCTTTAGTCGCTGCCTCCTCTAATTCTGCCAAGGTGGCTTCTACAAAAAAGGTTTCATTTTCAATATTTTTTTGGGGGTCAAAAGTCTTGTAGTTTACATTTCCAAGCCCTGACAATCGATCTCCAATAAAATTTTTTCCGATGATTTCCACTTTTATAAACTATTCAAAGAATTTGGTCAATGTTCTTGTCCCAAAATATCATTTTTCTGCACTAGAATGAATGGGATTATTCCGTTAGGATTTATTTTAATAATTAATTTTTTCATTTTTAAAAATGACCAGAAAAAGTAGAAAAACCCCCAAGGCGAAAAGAGCGGGGAATTTCCAAATCGTCCCCCAGTCGTGTTGTCCCGTTCCCATGATAAAAGCATCTGAAACTTTTCCTGCAATCCAAAAACCTATGAGCATTCCCACTCCATAAGTAGCGAGTGTGATCAGACCCTGTGCAGCGCTTTTTACTTTTTCTCCGGCTTTAAAGTCGGTGTAGATCTGACCGGAAACAAAGAAAAAATCGTAACATATACCGTGTAACAGGATACCGATGATGAGCATAAAAGTTCTTTCCCCGACGTCACCATAGGCAAACAAAAGATAGCGTATCACCCAAGCCATCATGCCTACCAAAATGGTGTTTTTAAATCCGAAACGAACAAAGAATATCGGAAGTAAAAGCATGAATAATACCTCACTGACTTGTCCTAAAGACATTTTTGCGGTAGGATTTTCCATTCCTAATTCGGCCAAAAAAGGGTTCGCCTGTTGATAGTAAAAGGCCAAGGGAATACAGATCAAAATAGAAGCGATAAAGAACAATAGAAAATTGCGATCCTTCAATAGCTTTAGCGCATCCCATCCCAATGCGCTTTTTAAAGAAAAACTTTTTTGATCGTTTCCATAGGGAGGAGTTTTGGGCAGGGTAAAACTGAAAATCCCCAAAACCAATGAGGCCAGTGCCACCATTTTAAAGGTGTTGGACAATGCCCCTGAGGCAATAGATTCTTTTGCATCCCAACCAAAAACATAACTGATCACAATGCCTGAAATGATCCAACCAATGGTACCAAAGGTTCGAATCAGCGGGAATTCTGCAGCAGTATCCTTCATCTGGTTAAAGGAAACCGAATTGACAAGGGCCAGGGTGGGCATATAGAGCAGCATATAGCCAAAGACGTAGGAATAAAAAATTGAAAAGTGATCCGTTTGTGACATGAGCAACAACAGCACACTCCCCAGAAGGTGTAAAACGCCTAAGATTCTTTCTGCATTAAAATATCGATCAGCGATCAACCCTATAAAAACAGGAGCAATGATGGCCCCCCAGGATTGGGTTGAAAAGGCCATTGCAATTTGTCCACCTGTGGCATTGAGGTTATTTCCAAGGAAAGTACCCAGGGTTACAAACCAACCTCCCCAAATAAAAAATTGGAGGAACATCATACATGACAATTGTATCTTGGTCAATGATTTCATTTTTTTCGTTTAAATATTGATATGATCCAGTTTCAGTCTTTTACCAACACTATTTCTGCTTTCAATTTAATCATTTAAGTTTATTTTGGGTAATGGATCATTACATTAGAGTTGTTGATTTAACGATTTCCCTCCACAGGGTGTGTTAATTCGTTGTTTCATTTATAGAGTAGGGAAGTTTCCATCCTTCACCCTTATGGTTTCCGGAGCACCCGTGTATTTATCTCTATACCTAAATTTTTGGTTGAGTTGAAACCATATGGGACTGAATTCCGGAATTCTTTTATTTTCGGGGGTTAAATTTATCATTCAATTTTTTGGAAAAAATTTTTAGGGGGAAACCCAAAAAACATAGGCTCCACTTGGTAGATTAAATCTTCCATCATTTATTTCCGTTTTATCCCTTCTGCTCAAAAGCTTTTGACCTTTTAATACATTAATTTTTTGATATGGTTTTTTGTTCAACTCGACTTGCGCAACACTTCTTTCCGGGACTGTGATTTCATATCGATAGCCTTGATCTCGTTTACTCCATTGGGATATGATTTTCCCTTGGGGTGAGGTATAGGATGCGGATACACTGTCCAGCCCGATAGGGGTAAAGGGTTTGATGTAAAACATTTCGAATCCCGGGTGTTTGGGGTGGGGCCGGATTCCTCCTAGCCATCGATAAAACCATTCGGTTACAGATCCAAACATGGGATGTGAATTGGAATATACGTTATCACTTTCTTTCCATGTTTCCCAAAGTGTTGTTGCCCCTCGATCTACCATATGACCCCAGCCCGGATAGTCCTTGCTATTGATTATGTCAAAGGTAGTTTGGGGAGAGATGTATTGAGAAATGGCCTCCAAGGCAAAAGGAGTTCCAAAGATACCCGTGGTCAAATGCTGAGCGGGGGCTTTTTGTAGTGCGATTTTTAAGGAGTCTTTTGCTGAATGAATTTCGTCCTCCGGTATGATTTTGTGATAGAGCAGGGAGGCGAATAAAGTTTGCCGATTGATGGGGCCTTCGATGCTTTTTTCCCAAAAGGCCTCTCTAATTTTTTTTGCCAAATCCGATGCCAGTTGATCGTATTTTGATTGACTTTCTGGATCTTCCATGATGCGGGCGAAAACATTCATGATTCTCGCTGTTTGCAGGTAGTGTAAAGTACCGATCAACTCCACGGGAACAGGGAGTAAAGATTCATGATCGCTCAAACCTTTGTGTACCATTCCATCGGGATGAAGCCGAGCTACTTTGTCCATCCACTTTTGATTAAACGGATACATTTCTTTGATAAAATCCATGTCATTGTAAAATAGATAAAGTTGGTATTGCGTTATCAAAAAAGCAGATTCCCAACTGATACCACAATATTGAATACCCACACTTGGGGCTGTGTCTACAAAAGTGGAGTCATTGATGGCATCTACCCAGTCATAGACGGTTTTTTTGTAGAACGACTGCATGTCGAAGTTGTATATAAAAGAGGCACTGGTGGCATTGAGATCACCTCCATAACCAAATTTTTCTCGGGCGGGACAATCGGATTGTACCCCCACCAAATTAGCCAAAAAAGTTCTTCTTACGGTTTTTTGAATTTCATTGAACAGGGGGGCAGAGGAGGTAAAATGATTTTGTTGATCGACAGCGGAGTGAATGGAAAGTCCAACGATTTCGTCTTTTTTAGGTTTTTCTTTTAGTCCGTCTATTTCCATGTAGCGATAGGCGTGATAGGTGAACTCCGGCCTAAACCAAGTAGGGTTTTTGTCGCCCACAACATAGCTGTCGGTTTGCCATGCTACATCCGGAGCCCCGGGCCCACCAACTCCACTTTTTTTAATTTGACCGATCACAGAGGTCATGGGATTCAAAGTGCCATCTTCGTATATACGCTCTCCAAATCTGAAGGTGATTTTATCCCCTTTGCTGCCGCTTAATTTAATGGAATATGTCCCGGTAAAATTTTCGCCCATATCGACTATCCATTTTCCATTTTTGGTGGCGTAAATCTTTACGGGTTTGATTTTCCTGTTAACCAGAATTGAGGGAAAAAAAGCTTTTTGCAGTTTTCCACCGGGGGGATCAGCGGGCATCACATTTTCCCAGTCAGTATCGTCGAAATCAGCTTGGTTCCAACCCTCTATTTCTTTGTTGGCATCATACTGCGTTCCCAGATAGACACTGTTTTTTACAATAGGGCCATGGCTGTATTTCCATGAGCTGTTTGAAACGATTTCCTCTATTTTACCACTTGGGTGGGTGATCCTAAGTTTTGCAATAAATATTGGTTTACCTACCGAAAGTCTTTCTCTCAAATTGATTCTGCCCCACATTTTTAGGGGGAGTGGATTGTAAAAACCGTTTCCCAAGATCACCCCCAAGCAGTTCATTCCTGTGATCAACTGTTGAGTAATGTCGTATTCCTTGTAGTATATCCTTTTGCTGTAGTCGGTCCAAGCCGGATCCAAAATATTGTTTTCTAACTCAAAAGTATTGACGGAAGCTTTATAGTATCCGGCTGCAGTAATGTGTAAGGTTGCTTTTTTGGGAAGGTCATTTAAAAAGAAGGTTTTCCGAAATAGGGGAGCCGGATCGTCCAAATAAAATTCTGCATCGGATTGGGGTAATGCTTTTTTGTCTTGAATCCATGTTGCCTTTTGATTTTGGAAAAAAACAACGCTTTCGCTAACCTCAACCTCTTGGGTGCAACGCAAAAGAATCATGAAAATTAAAGGAAGAAATACAAGTTTAAGTAACCGCATGGGGGATTGTATTTGATGATCGAATTTCTTTAAATTTAGAGATTTATCAAAGAATACCAATTTCATGAGTCGGCGTTTAAAAATAATAACGGAAGATATTATTAAATTTGAGTGTATTATCGTTGAATACGAAAAATTACTAAGATGTTGAAGAGCATTTCAAGAATTGTTTTAGTCAATAACCCATTTTATGCGATGTTGTTGATGGGGTTGCTGTTGTCTTGTCAAAGCGAAATCTATTTTGAGGGTGCCTACTGCATTGAGAACGTCAATGTTATTGATCCATTGGAGGGCCTTAAAAAAGGAATGAATGTCGTTGTCAAAGGAAATAAAATTCATCGGATCGGGAAGGTGGAAGAGTTTAAACTGTCTCCAAAAAACAAAATCATTGAGGGTACTGATAAATACTTAATTCCGGGTTTGTGGGACAGTCATGTCCACTTTTATTTTGATCGGCAACTTGCGCTGCACATGCCGGACTTGTTTCTCAGTACAGGTATTACCAGTGTCAGGGATACGGGAGGTGAATTTCACTATATGGACAGTATCCGACAAAATGCCCTGAGTCACCCAAAAACCCATCCAAGAGTAAAAATTGCCGGGCCATTGATCGATGGTAATTTTAATGTTTACAATGGCTCAGTACTTCCCGAGCTTTCGATTCGAACCAGAGATGTTTCTGAGAGTGTTGCTGAAACAGAAAAGCTGGTGGAGATGGGAGTGGATTTTCTTAAAGCATACGAGATGTTGAGTCCGCAGCAGTTTGAGGCCATTGCTGCAATAGCAGCCCGCGAAAATCTTCGATTGGCAGGTCATGTTCCACTGAGTATGGAAATTACGCATGCCACATCACTGGGACTGAACAGCTTGGAACATATAAAAAACCTTGAGTTGGAGGCAGTTAAGAACAGTGATTCCATGCTGTTAGCGCGAAGAAAGATGCTACAGAACAAATCCCTTCTTACGGGTAGGCAACTCCGTGCTAATATTCACCGAGCACAAAAGCAATTTGCCGTTGATCATATCGCTCCCGATGTTTACCAAAAAATTCTGGATACCATCAAAAAATACGATTCTTATCAGGTGCCTACTTTATCGATTTACAAGGTGCCGATTTATAAAATTTTCAGGGAACCTTTCTGGCGCAAAAGCTTTGAACTTCTTCCCAAGACCACAAGGGATCAATGGAAAAAAAACGTAGCCTCCTCCAATCAGGAAATTAATCCGCAACAAAAAAAGTTTTCGGATTGGATTCAAAAAACAACAGGGGAAATGGCCAAAGCCGAAATTCCATTAATGGCAGGAACCGACACTCCATTAGGATACTTGACCCCGGGTTTCAGCCTTCATTATGAGTTGGAATTGATGGTCGAAAGTGGTTTGACCGAACTTCAGGCCCTTTCCACCGCCACCCTCAATCCTGCTAAGTATTTCAGAATGGAAGATTCTCTGGGTTTGGTAAAAAAAGATTATATCGCTGATCTTATTCTTCTCAACGAGAATCCGCTTGAGCACATTGCGCATACAAAGGATATTTTTGCAGTGATCAAAGACGGTAACTTTATCGATAAATCGAGTTTGGATCAGATTCAAAAAGAGATATCAGAGGGGCTGTCTGTTTCCGCTTTAAATCCTTAGGTCAAGAGGATCCACTAACAAGATAGCAGAAAAATTGTATCTCAATTGACCACAAATAGTTGTTTGAATCACACATTGATTGATTTTTAAAGAAAACAACATTGATGATATATATTTTCAACCGAATTTAGGAGAGCCTGGATTTAAAGAAAAGGCTTGCTACATATCCCGAGATAAAACAAGAAATCACTCCACTTGCAGCATAAAGCAGAAGGTGAACAGCTTCATAATTACTGATAAGGACTTGGATGACAAAGCTGATCAATATGCCAAAGAGTACTCCCTCCGAATTGGCTTTTTTGGTCAAAAGACCCAATAAAATACGCCCCCTAAACTCCTAAAAATCAACCCTAAGATTTTATTAAACTCATCTCAAAGGGACTTGATATCGTAACTGGCCATAAAAAAGGCAAAAAGGATTCCCAATCCTCCGATACAAAAAGTAGCCTACCTTGCGATTCTCAGATCACCTCTATTTGTGCCAAATCCAAACCGATCGTAAATGTCAACACTAAATGAAGCCGCTCCGGCATTCATACTCGAACTGAGACTGCTCATAGCTGTTGCAAAGATTTGCAATGGTCGAATCTCCCATTCTAGGTTCTTCAGTATTTGAAGAATTGTTTTCGTCGCAATCATCTTTGATTTAAAATATTGTCAATGTTGGATAGGAGTAATAAAAGATGTTTTTTATGATTTAATGCTTATAAAATATTTAAAAATTAATTTTAAAAACAATAACTAAAATGAATTGAAAGATAAGTTTCATTGATTTAATCAATCGTAAGTACAATATACCCATAATTATTGTTTTGTAGATTTACATGACTTAAAAGTTAGAATTTAATATTCGGTAAATGTCAAAAAATAAAACGCATAGAGTAGCTGGGTTGGGGGAGGTGTTATGGGATGTTTTTCCCGATAAAAAAAAACTGGGAGGGGCTCCGGCCAATTTTGCAGCTCACGCACAGCAGTTGGGTGCCCAAAGTTACCTTTTGAGTGCTGTGGGTAAAGATGTATTGGGGCAAAAAGCTATCGATCAATTAAAGCACTTAGGTATCGACACCTCAGGGGTTCAACTCAATAGTTATTATTCAACCGGCCGCGTCATTATTAGTCTTGATTCAATGAATAATCCCGACTATAATATTGAAAATAATTCTGCATGGGATCATATTCAATTTGACACCATCCAAGCAAAGATCGCTCAAGACTTAGATGCCATCTGTTTTGGAACATTGGCCCAAAGAAACTCTGTTTCACAAAATGCCATTTTGAAAATCCTCAAGTCGACCCCTCCCACTTGCCTCAGGGTATTTGATGTCAATTTTAGACAAGACCATTACCCTCCAAAAATGGTTGAACAATCTTTAGACTTGGCCAATGCAGTCAAAATGAATGAGGGTGAATTTTTGGAAATTGCAACGATGTTTTCTTTCTCAAAAAATCATAAAAAAGGGCTAGGATCCATGATTCGAGAATTTGATCTAAAATTCGGAATCATTACCTTGGGTGAAAAAGGAGCAGTAATGGCCAACCAAGATCATTTTTGTTCTTATTCTCCCAAGAGTAAGATTGAAATCACAAGTACAGTAGGGGCAGGGGATGCCTTTACTGCTGCCGTGGTGATGGGTTGCCTCGACCAAAAGCCATTGGAACTAATCATTCAAAAAGCTTCTGATTTGGCTACTTTTGTTTGCTCCCATTTAGAAGCTGTACCCGCAAAACAAAAAACCGAAACACGATGAAAATAAAATACACCTTTCCACTTTTACTCGCATTCCTTCTGATGTGTTGTCAAAAAAATGAGGTTTCCACGCCTCCCAATGTCATTCTGATCATTACAGATGACCAAGGCTATGGCGATTTGGGCATCCACAACAACCCCAACATCATCACCCCGGCCATTGATGCTTTTGCACAACAAAGTATCCGGTTTAACAATTTTCATGTTTCCCCAGTTTGCGCCCCCACAAGATCCAGTTTGATGACGGGAAGGTATTCCTTAAGGACAGGGGTAAGAGACACCTACAACGGAGGTGCCATTATGGCCCCCTCAGAATTCACCCTTGCAGAAATGCTCAAAAAAGCCAATTATACTACCGGTATTTTTGGCAAATGGCATTTGGGGGACAACTATCCCTCACGTCCCAGAGATCAGGGGTTTGACGAGTCACTCATTCACCTTGCAGGGGGTATTGGACAAGTAGGAGATTTTACCAACTACTTTAAAATGGAAACCAGCTACTTTGACCCAGTATTGTGGCATAACAACAAGCAAAAGCCTTATAAAGGGTATTGTTCGGATATTTTTACTCAAAAAGCCATTGATTTTATCGAAAAAAACCACAATCAACCTTTTTTCTGTTATTTATCCTTCAACGCCCCTCATACTCCACTTCAGGTACCGGACAAATATTACCAAATGTATAAGGACATTGATCCCTCAGAGGGAATTGATCCAAAGCTTTTACCCACAGCCGATATTAACGAAAAGAGCGATGAGGATGCTCGGAAGGTTTATGCCATGGTCACCAATATTGATGATAATCTCCATCAATTGTTTCAAAAATTAGAAGCATTGGGTATTGAAGAAAACACCATCGTCATTTTTATGACCGACAATGGCCCGCAACAAGCAAGATATGTGGCAGGTATGCGGGGGAGAAAGTCCAGTGTCCATAGAGGAGGTATCAGGGTACCTTTCTTTATGCGATATCCCTCAAAGTATGGATCAAATATCGAAATAGATCAAATGGCCGCTCATATTGACCTGCTCCCTACACTCTCCCAACTGTGTGGAGCTCCGCTGCCCCAAGACAGAAAGATTGATGGTAGAAGTTTTGTTCCTGCCCTCATGGGAAATGCTTTGCCTGAACGTAGCTTTTTCTCCTATTGGACCAGAAAGTTTCCCGAAAAATACAATAATGTAGCCATTCAACGAGGGAATTATAAACTTGTAGGCAAAACAGATTTCGATGCTGAAATAGAAGACTTTGAATTGTATAACCTCAAAGATGATCCATTCGAAAAAACAAATTTGGTAGCCCAAAACAAAGACAAAGCGAAGGCCCTTAAAAGAGAAATGGACGTATTAACTACTGAACTGAGTACCTCTCCAAATCTGGTTAACCCACCCAGGATCGCTATTGGTACCCCAAACGAAAATCCAGTTTATCTCAATCGCAATGATGCCGGAGGACAAAGAGGGGTATGGAGCCAAGAGGAGATTTTTTCGTATTGGAAAGTTGATCTGGAAAAAGGCGTTTACAATCTTAAATTTAAATTTTTAAAGCCACTAGATGGCGGAGGGGAGATGTTTTTAGAGTTGGGGCAAAGTATTTTGAAAAAACACAACCCTCAGCCTGAGACCGATCTACTGGGGTGGAATGGAGTTTCACTTCCTCAAGGAGCATTTGATTTTACTCCTTTTTATCGAAAGGAGTGGAGAAGCAACTATTTTCCGTTATGGGTAGAAATTCAAAGAGTGGACTGATCGAACGATTCCACTATGGCCATATCGAATTGAGCTTATTGACCTCAAATGCATCAAAAAGCAATGCATTATCTGATCCTACCGATATCTGAGTGTTTTCAGCAGTTGGAACGGCATAAGTAGAGAGTACCGAAAATCCATCGTCTATAAAAATTTCAATAGATGTTCGATCCAATAGAATCCTCGCATTCACTTTGTTTTTGTTCAGGGTGGGCAGGATTACACCGTTAAAATAAAAATTATCCTTTTTGTAAATGAGCGTTTGTCCACGAAAATTTATTTCAAACGAGATAGTTTTCTTGCGGTCAAACGCAACGTAAAGATCGACGCCGTCAAAACTTTCACTTTTCAGATTTTCGTTCAGTAAGTCCCATTCGATATTTTCGTATCGTAAGCTTTTATGGTATAAACTTTTGATTTCCTCTACAGGCCAGCGAAACAGTCTAATTCCCATTGGAGTTGTTCTTAATTTTAGGGTAGCGGGAAAAGACATATGCTGATTGAAAGGCATTTTCTGATCCACAAATATATTGTTCTTACCGGTTCTCAACCACCCCATAATGACCGTCCTTTCGTCGGGACTATTATTAAAAGTTTGGGCCGCATAGTAGGCATCCCCCAGATCACCAAGATGATTTTTTTGATCGGTTACCAAGCTTTGTCCGTCAAAGGTTCCGATCTCATAATCAAAGCTGGCATCGTAGATCAACCAGCGTTTGTTGTTGGGGTTACCATCAACCTCAAGCTCTACCATATCCATACATTCGTAAACCCATTTTCTGTCAAAATCACTCAGTTTTTGCCAGTTCTTTAGATCAGTGGAACCAAAAAATCGGACTTTTCCCAAATCATTTTTCTTTTTTTTGTGAGCGCGCTTAATCCACAAGATCAGCACCCATTTTTTGGTGGGTGTATGCCAAAAAATCTTTGGATCTCGCTCTCCTCTGTCAAAGCCTTGGTTGGGTAACAATGGACGGCCTCTATCGATCAGTTGAAATGTTCTTCCCCGATCAGTACTGTAGGCTCCTGCCTGATAAAACAAATCTTTATTGTCATTTTGAGCATGGGTGAAATAAGCCACTATCGCTTCCTCTTCGTCCGTGTTTTTACTTAGGCTATTGGGGTAATCTACTGCGGCGGTTCCTGAAAAAATAGTACCGTTGCCATAGGGCAGTATGGCATGTTGCAATTGCTCCCAATGCACCATATCTTTACTTACTGCATGACCCCAAGTCATATTGCCCCAGTAAATGGCTTTTGGGTTGTGTTGAAAAAACAAATGATACTCTCCTTTGTAGTAAACCATACCATTGGGGTCATTGATCCAATTTTTCTTTGATGAAAAATGAAATTGTGGTCGCAATAACTCGTCGTATTTAATTTCCGAATAAGAATCAAAAGTTTGAAAACTATCGATCATTACCCTGGCTGAGTCTTGTGCTTGGGCAACGAAAAAAGTAAATAGCATAAGGTGTCTCATCATGATTGTTAAATTATGAATCTTCTTTTGACAAAACAAATAAAGATGGAGCAGCTAAGAATTCAGTGCATTCAAAAGGGATATAACATCATGGGGCTTGTCGATACAATAGTTGGCTTGGGTATTTTTTTTACCCACTTTCACATTGACGGCGTGGGCAGGGAGGTCATTGAACATAAATTCATCGGTTACATCATCTCCGAAACAGAGAATAAAATCGGATGCTTTATCACCCATTATTTCAGACACGGCAGTCCCTTTGTTGTAGCGTCCACTGACCACTTCAATAATTTTCTCTCCGTCCATAAGATGTAACTCATCAGAAATTAAACTGCTCAGAACCGTTTTAAGTTCCACCGCACGTTCGGCCGCCAATTCGGGATCGGTTTTACGATAGTGCCATACCAAACTGTTTTTTTTCTCCTCGATAAAAGTTCCCGGTGTCCTGTCGGTAAAGGTTTCCATGACAGGAATAAGATCTTCTTTCCAATTCTTAAGCTGCGTTTCTTTTCCTACCCATTTTTGATTTTTGTGCTTGATGAAATAGCCGTGTTCGGCAACCAAAGTGATTGGAAGATGACCAAACCATTGGTCTAAAAACTCTTGGTCTCTTCCGCTTACTATTGCCAATTCAGTCGATGGGAATTCCAGAAGTTGTTCCAATGTTTTCAGCAAAAAGTCATCGGGTATGGCCAATTCAGGTTTTTCATTATACCCCACGAGTGTTCCATCGTAATCCAAAAAGATCATTCTTTTGTGAGCCGAATTGAATTTTTCAACCAATGAATTCTCTATTTTATTGTTGATTTTGATAACCGAAGATTCCTCTACACTGTGATGTTTGGTTTTAAGAGCTTTCATAAATTCATTGGCCCAGTGCTCTACTGAGTAGCGTTGAAGCCTTTTTTGCATCCTCAGGTTTTTTTTTTGCTGTTCTTCCTCTGGCATTTGAATTGCGGTTAACAATGCATCGGCCATCTGGTTGAGGTCAAAAGGATTCACCAATATGGACTCATAGAGTTCTTTGGAGGCTCCGGCCATTTCACTGAGGATCAAAACACCATCGCCCTTGACTCGGGTAGCGACAAATTCTTTGGCAACCAAATTCATACCGTCCCTAACGGGAGTGATCATGGCGATGTCGGAAGTCATATACAGATCAATTAAGTCATCGAAAGCCATTGCCCTGTAATAATACCAAATGGGAGTCCAGTTGATCGTAGCAAACTTTCCATTGACCCGGCCAACGATCTCATCGGTTTCTTTTTTGAGTCTCTGATAGTCCGAAACACTTGATCTAGAAGGAACTGTGAGCATGACCAAGCGAACCTTTTCGTGGTACTCGGGGTATTTGGTCAAAAACAGTTCAAAAGCTTTGATGCGGTTGACCACTCCTTTGGTATAATCCAGTCGATCTATGGAAAGGATCAGTTTGCCCTCATCTGCTCCTTTTTTATGCAATTCCAATTGCTTTTTCAGATCCGACTTTTCGTCTGCGGCCATATCAAAGTGTGATTGTGCTGCATTTTTGAATTTATTGTAATCTATGCCCATAGGAAAGGTATTGACCACTACCTCTCGCGTTTCCATGATGACCCGATTGAAGGAAACTTCTTTTCTCAATATTCGCTTGACCGAACTCAAAAAATGACGCTCATAATCATAGGTGTGAAACCCAATTAAGTCTGCTCCCAAAATTCCCTCCAACAACGGTTCCCGCCAAGGAAAAATTCTAAAAATCTCAAAAGAAGGGAAAGGTATGTGTAGGAAAAAACCTATAGTTACGTCCGGACGGACATCTTTGATCATTTTGGGACAAAGTAAAAGTTGATAATCGTGGATCCAAACCGTGTCTCCTTCTTGAATGTTGAGTAATACACTGTCAGCAAACTTTTGGTTGACCTCTTGATAGGATTTCCATTGTTTCTCGTCAAAAACAGAAAACTCGATAAAGTAATGAAAAAGGGGCCAAAGTGACTTGTTGGACAGCCCATAATAAAAATCTTCAATTTCCTTGTGATTTAAGGATACCGGAAAATAGCCCTCCTTTTTTAGGGATTTTTTTAATGGAGTCCATGTGTTTTTGTCAATATCATCATGATCGATACCCGGCCACCCTATCCATAGGGATTCTTGACCCTTGTGAACGGAGTTCATACCTGTGGCTAAGCCACCGCTAGTGGGGGTAAATTCAAAAGAATTATCTAATTTCGTTACTTGTATCGGAAGCCTATTTGATACTATAATGTTTTTTGCCATAATCCTGTTGAATCAAAACTACCCTCGAAATTATGCATTTAAGGTCATCTCAACCTTCCCCAGACAACCTAAATTATGGAATAATAGGAAATTGTAAATCTTCTGCCCTTATAAATGAGGATTCCTCAATTGATTGGTCTTGTTTACCTCAATTTGATTCTCCCTCTGTTTTTGGGAAAATACTCGATGACCAAAAAGGAGGTGCTTTTAAAATAGTATGCGACGATTCTTATCGAATTTCTCAAAAATACCTCGATAAAACAGCCATTTTATTGACCCGTTTCGATAACGGCACCGATGTTTTTCAATTATTGGATTTTATGCCTCGATATCAAAAAGACAATGGGGTCTATTATGCCCCACCTGAGATCACCAGATTGGTCAAGGTGATCAAAGGTAATCCGGTCATAAAGGTTTTGTATGACCCGCAACTGGAATATGCTCAGGGTGAAACAAAAAACTATGTCAAAGACGATTTTATCGTCAGTGTCGTAGATGACGAACGTTATGACACCTTGACCTTATATACTGATCTGGACAAAACCTCTGTTCTCAGTGGAGATGAAATAAAATTAGATAAAGACTATTTTTTCAAAATATCTTATAATGAAAAAATAGAATCTTTTACCATCGATGACATTAAGTTTGAGTTTGAAAAAACAAAAGTCTATTGGCTCAATTGGTGTTTTAAGACCCCCACTTTTGATAATCCTTACAAAGAGGAAATTCTCAGAAGTGCCATTACCCTCAAACTACTCACTTTTGAAAAAACCGGAGCAGTACTGGCAGCAGCGACCACTTCCTTGCCTGAAACCATTAGCGAGGTTAGAAATTGGGACTATCGTTTTTGCTGGATCAGGGACGCTTCTATGGTGATAAAGGTCATTGCTAAGTTGGGACACCAAAAAATCGTAAAAAAATTCATTGAATTCATCATTGACCTGATTCCCGACAAGGATGAAAAGTTGCAGATCATGTATGGCATCAATGGTGAAAAAATGCTGACCGAAAAAACATTGGACCATTTGTCGGGTTATCAAGGATCAAAACCGGTGAGGATCGGCAATGCGGCATTTATTCAAAAACAAAATGATATTTATGGCATACTGATGGATGCCATTCATTTCCAAATCGAAAAATACATGGATGAAACCGACAAGCACGAGGAATTGTGGTCGATTGTAAAGTCCATCGTATGGGTGGTAGATCACAATTGGAAACAAGCCGATAAAGGGATTTGGGAATTCAGAAAAGAAGACCGTCACTTTACTTTTTCCAAACTCCTGTGTTGGGTAGCGGTGGATCGAGCCATTAAAATCTCTGATATCATTCAATCCGGGAAATCTGCCAAAAAATGGGAAGCACTCAGAACAGAAATTTACGAGGATATTCTGCAGAACGCATGGAATGAAGAGGTTCAATCTTTTACGCAGTCTTATGGAACGCAGCATTTGGATGCTTCTGTTCTGCTTATGGAACCCTATGGTTTTATAGCGGCAAAAGACCCAAAGTATGTCAAAACAGTCAAGGCTATTGAAAAAGAGTTGTCCCATGAGGGCTTGCTATTCCGTTACAAAAATGACGACGATTTTGGAACTCCTAGTTCATCATTTACAGTATGTACTTTTTGGTTCATTAACAGTTTGTACAAAATAGGGGAGCAGGAAAAATCCAAAGTAATGTTTGATCAATTGCTCTCTTATAGTAATCATTTAGGATTATTTAGTGAAGACATAGATTTTAAATCAAAAAGACTTTTAGGAAATTTTCCACAGGCCTATTCACATTTGTCTTTGATTGATACGGCTCTAAACTTTAAAAGATAGTATTTGGTTCCTGTTAAATAAATTTTATAATAAT
>VMHT01090840.1_pt1 | contig 19427 bp, 6 predicted proteins | sample 4693611 | NCBI WGS metagenome assembly VMHT01 (sample SAMN12280063, study PRJNA550983) | marine metagenome | isolation source: seawater sampled from same location over 5 years 0.02-0.2 micron viral filtrate | place: USA: collected off the coast of southern California halfway between the port... ...
TCTTACGTTACCTGAATCAGAATAACTACCATCATTATAGGGCGCTCCAATAGCAACAATTGAACCATCATCACTTAAGGATAATGAATGTCCCGATTGATCACCAGCAGCATCTCCATCAATATCATCACCTAATTGAGTCCAAGTTCCACTAATGTTTTCATACACTCTTACGTGACCTGAACTACTTCCATTACCATCATTATGGGGTGCTCCAATAGCAAGTTTTGTACCATCACTATTTAATGCTACTGACCATCCTGAATTATCACCAGCAGCTCCTCCATCAATATCGGAACCTAATTGACTCCAATCGTATGAATCAACAACCAAATCAGAAACGCTCATGGAGGCGGAGTTTCCCGCGTCGTCAACCACATTAAAACTCACATCATTGTATGTGCCTACTGCTAACGCACTACCAGTTGAGTCGGACAAAGTGAAAGTTGTTAGTGAATTAGCATTAATAGTTGTTGGTGAAATAGTAAAAGCATCCGTTCCATTGTTATAGGTTGCTGAAATGGTTCCTACTTCATCAGATTGAATCTCGAACTCTGGAGTGGTGTCGAGGTTGGGGAATGATGAAAATTTCCAACTAAAATTCGATAAGTTTGGTCTGGTGGTATCTATAGTTATTGCGTCCGTGTTTGGTATACTAGAGTTACCACCAGGGCCAATATTATTACTACTTAAATCTAATTCATTTCCAGCATCATCTTTTAATGTAAATTCAAAAGTCAAATCACCATTTGCGTTTGGTGTATCAGTAGCAGGAATAGTGTATATCATTTCTACATAATGGATATTGCCTCCTGGCTGAGCATAACAGTCTACACTATCAGCTGAGCCCATCGTAGTACCATCTATTTTTACTACATCGGTACCGGATTTCAGAGAAAGACCATTTAGTTCGGTTACAGATACGAAACACTTAATTTTATTAGTAGGACCGAAAGTCGCGGCGTTAGTTAACATGGTCCAAGTCGTCTCGCCGCTCATTTCTCCTTCTCCTTCCGTCTCATAATACCATTCTGCAGAAGACTGTGAGGTAATGGCGGGAGCGGTGGTATCGATTTCAAAGTCAGGTAATGTAATACTACTAGTATTACTAGCGCTGTCGGTTACGGTTATAGTTACTCCAGTATATGTATTGTCTGATAATCCTCCACCAGTAGAGTTTGTTAACTCGAAAGTATTGGATCCAATAGCCACTGCTTGATCATTAGTACTTGTATTTGAAACAGATATAGATGAAGAGTGCGTACTTGTTATAGATATAGTTCCAGCTTCATCTGATGTGAATGAAAATTGTGGTTTATTATTATTACCTAATGTTGGGGGATTGCTGATATTGCTGAGGTTTGGCGCTTGGTTGTCTGGAGCAACTTCTTCCGAGTCATTGTCGATGGTAATAACACTATTATTGAAATTAGCTAAAAAATTTCCTGCCGCATCTCTTAATCTATGAGCTTCTGTGGTTGGTTGAGTGTATTCAACGGTTACATTGGAGCTGTCTGGGTCGATATAAATTGTGGGACCACTGATAATAATTTTTTTTGGATCGTTATCATCTTTAGCTATTGATTGGTTAGACGATCCACCGGAACCTTGTCCGGACAAATTAACAGCAAAACCACTCTTATTAGTGTTCTCTATTGAGGAATTCAAGTCGCTAAAAGCTACATCAGTTCCAAGGAATAGTTCTTCAGTAAATTCTATTATAACCTGAAGTCCAGTAGCAGGAACCAGTCCCGTTGGGGCGGAGACGGGCGCAGGGGCGGGTGCTGTGTTATCATAAGTCCACTCGAATTGTGTAGCAGCTGTGTTGTCGTTTCCATCAGCATCTGTAAATTTATTAGCAGCTACATCTATTGTGCAAGCTCCCTCAGTAGTTGGTGTAAAGGTTGCGGTGTAACTTGTTCCAGTACCAGAAAGTGTACCTAATGTACCATTGGTAACTATAATATCATTCCCAGAGAAATCGGTTGTGACTTCGCTAGATGTAAATGTCAAGACAATAGATGAATCGTTTGTAGTAGAGCCATTTGCTATTGCTGTTCCACTACTATTAGCAGCTGTAATTGTCATAGTTGGAATAGTAGTAATAAATTCATACACTCTTACGTGACCTGAACCATCATTAAAGGGCGCTCCAATAGCAACAATTGTACCATCATCACTTAATGATACTGAATGTCCCGATTGATCACCAGCTGCTTCTCCATCTATATCGGCACCTAATTGACCCCAAGAACTATTACTGTATTCATATACTCTTACGTGACCTGAATTACTTCCATTACCATCATTTTGTTTTGCTCCAATAGCAACAATTGTACCATCATTACTTAAGGATACTGACCGTCCTGAATAATCACCAACTGCTTCTCCATCTATATCACTACCTAATTGAGTCCAAGTTCCACTAATGTTTTCATACACTCTTACGTTACCTGAACTACTTCCATTACCATCATTATTATATGCTCCAATAGCAACAATTGAACCATCACTATTTAATGATACTGAATATCCTGAATAATCATTAGTTGCTTCTCCATTAATATCAGCACCTAATTGATTCCATCCAGTTAACATCTCACCACTAGTGTATTGATACACTCTTACGTGACCTGAATCACTTCCTCCATCATTATTACCGAATGCTCCAATAGCAACAATTGAACCATCACTACTTAAGGATACTGACCATCCTGAATAATCATCAGTTGCTTCTCCATTAATATCGGAACCTAATTGGTCCCAATCTCCATTACCACCATTAGCGGTTGCATCCCATTCATACACTCTTACGTGACCTGAATTAGTTCCATTACCATCATTACTAGTTGCTCCAATAGCAACTATTGAACCATCATTACTTAAGGATACTGATTGTCCCGATTTATCACCAGTTGCTTCTCCATCTATATCGGCACCTAATTGAGTCCAAGTTCCACTAATGTTTTGATACACTCTTACGTGACCTGAATTACTTCCATTATCATCATTAAAATTTGCTCCAATAGCAACTATTGTACCATCGCTACTTGAGGCTACCGACCATCCTGAATAATCACCAGCTGCTTCTCCATTAATATCGGAACCTATTGGACTCCAACCTGATGAAGCAACAACCAAATCAGAAACGCTCTCGGAGGCGGAGTTTCCCGCGTCGTCAACCACATTAAAACTCACATCATTGTATGTGCCAACTGCTAACGCACTACCAGTTGAGTCGGACAAAGTGAAAGTTGTTAGTGAATTAGCACTAATAGTTGTTGGTGAAATAGTAAAATCATCATCTCCATTGTTATAGGTTGCTGAAATGGTTCCTGCTTCATCAGATTGAATGTCGAACGCTGGAGTGCTGTCGAGATTGGGGAATGATGAAAATTTCCAACTAAAATTCGATAAGGTTGGAGGTGTAGTATCTGGAGTAGTTACAGATAAACTCGTCGAAGCAGCACCATCACCGCTTGCGTTAGTTGCATATACTCTAAATTGATATGTTGTTCCTGATGTGAGACCAGTAACTGTATGAGATGTAGTGTCAATATGATTATCTGATTCATTCCAAGTTGAACCACTATCACTTGAGTATTCCACAGTATAACCGTCATTAGAAGTTTCACTAGTATCAAAAGCTTCGCCTCCAATAGCAGTCCAAGTTAATGTAAGTGATGTATCCGTAACTGTGCCACTAGATAATCCAGCTACTTGTGGTGGTAATGTTAAAGTTGCAGTTCCATCATTATCATTTGCTATTCCATATTCATAATAATTAACATTACTACTTGTAGTATATTGATTTGACGAAGAAACTTTAATATAGTAATTTGTGTTACCACTTAAACTTTGTAAAGTTTGTGTTTTTGTAGTGCCACTAGTAGGGTGAGAAATAGCTGTAATTTCACTTGTTGTTCCATTGGTAAATTCAGAGCTTGTTGAATATGTTACTTTATAGGTATATTCATAAGTAATTCCCGAAGGAGCACTAGGTAAAGTAACAGTTTCTATACCCCATGTTACATCAAATCCTGTGGCTGTAATATTTCCTGATGATAAAGTGCCTGGTTCTCCAGTTAGATATAAGAAATCAAATTCATGGTATAATCCCCAACCTGGATTTCCAGTATTAAATACAGGATCTCCATTAGTGTCCCAACTGTCTGGATTTCCAACATAAATTCTAAACCATTTTCTTTCATTGAAGGCATCTGTTTTGTGGTCTAAACTAGCATAGTAGGTATTTTGATTGTTCGGATCCTGAGTATATGTATGGATCCAAGTATTAAAAAATGTGATTCCTGAGCTACCAGAACCTGAGGTTGTATAATAAGCACCTGTTTCTGGATCAGGCATTCCTTGGAAATTTAAAGCTTTATTAAGAACGCTTGAGCCTTCATATTTTACTTTTAAGTTTGATGTAAAAGCAGAATTATCTGCTATTTCTAGTTTCACATCTAAATTGGCGAAAGAATGGGGAGTGGTGCTATCACCCCAATCAATCGAATGTGGAGTAGATGGTAATTCTATAGTTTGATTGGGGCCACTATTAGTACCATCGTTGTAATAATATACTGTAGTTTCTCCATAAGGAGTTGCTTCTTCAGAAGCTTTATCACCACCCCAAGCCGTATAATTCGTAATTTTATCATATACTGTTACAATGTTGTTTCCGGAGGTGGCTCCATAGTTACCCCAAGAGGTCCCATTATCATCACTTTTTCTAATAGATGCACGTAAATAATAAGTAGTATTTCCACTGAATGTTCCAGCAATATTACTATCATCTATTGTTTTACTTACTAGACCCTCTGCTTCTGAAAAGCCACTAGTTATTGTTGCTATAATATCATTTGTTCCATATGATGAATCAGTTGAAACTTCTAATTTATATTCATATATATATGTTTCATCATTAGGTTTATTCCATCCTGCTTCGATTTTGTGTGTATTAGCAGCATTATCCAAACCTAGACTAAAATTTGTTGGAGCTCCTGCTGGTGGCATAGCATTCGTTGATTTTGATGTTCCAATATCTGAAGGTACCCATGCGGTATATTGAGAGGTTGGGGGATTGTCAGGCGATTCGTTTTTGCTTCTAACGCGAATATAATATGTCGTAGATGCGTCAAGTCCATCAATGAGATGAGTATCACCGGTTATAGGTACAGTATTAGCACTATTGAATTGACTTGAAGTATCATATTGAATTTCATAGTCAACGTCTCCATCATCATCAGCGGGTTTAGTCCAACTTACATTTAATGCGTTATAATTTATAGTATTATCATCATTACTATTTTCTACAGTTATAGTTTCAATTTCCTCTGGAAAAGTTGTAACCGGTCCGACCACTTGTGTCGCTGGTCCAAATGTATATGGTCCACCAGGAGAACTAGTTGTACTATAACTGGGGCGGAAATAATAAGTTTCATTTGGATTAAGAAGGCTATTCTCTCCTTCGAATGTGTATGATACAGTTTCTTCACCTACATTGAAACCAGATAATCCATCACCCTCTGTATGACTCGATAGCTGATCAAAGATTACGCCAGTATCCCATTCTATTTTATATTGTGTAGCATTATCTGGTTTATTCCATGAAATTACAACCTTTGGATAACCATCGTCACCACTAATATTAGAAAAAATGGAAACATTACTTAATTCACCTGCTGGTCCATTTTGTGAACTAAGTGTTGTTGTTGATGGAACTGAAGTTTCATATGTTGTTACTTTTACTCTAAAAGTATAAGCTGTATTATATGATAATCCAGAAACAGTAGCTCCAGTTGTACTAGCAGTATCAATATTGTTTGCATTTTCAGTGTCTGCGTTCGTCCAATTGATACCCCCATCAGTCGATTGTTCGACATCATATGTAATACCATTGGTTGAACCAGATATGGTCCAAGTTAATGGAATTTCAAAACTTGGATTTGTACCAGCTTCATCTGTTGTATCATTAATACTTCCAACACTTAAACTTAAACTTTGAACTACTGGTGGTGCTGGATTAGTATTTCCATTTCCTGTTGGTAGTGTTACTGTTTTAGCGTCATCTCCATTATATTCTTCTATTTCAAAACCCAACCAATTAGTAAGTATGTTTTGCGGATCTTCGGTTGGTTTAGTGTATGCTAATGTTATATTTCCCGCTGCTACTTCTGATGTTAAAAGAGTGTTAGCACTATCATTTATACTTACAGTTAAAACGGAAGCAAATTCACCACTACCTAAAGCGACCGCAGGTAGCACCCAAGCAGGGGATTCATCATCAATCAGCGCTAGAGAGTTCGCAACACCAGCACCTTGTAAATCTTGATTATGAGTTAGGACTAATTCTTTCACCCATACACCGAATTCTGCATCCCATCTAACTTTATATTCAACACTGGTTACACTAGGAGTTTTTTCATCACTGTCTTTCCCCCAGTCATCATCTTTTATTAAATTTTCGGGTTGTATGGGACTAACTACATTTCCTAGACTATCCATAACGTTGATGTAATAATATTGTGGAACAGTATAAGAATTGTCATCTTCATCTAATTCTTCTCTATCTATAAGATGTATAGAAGGAGTGTTATTAGAGTCAGTCAGATTATACTTTGTTAGTCCTGGACTATTACCCAGTTCATAAGGATATCTATTTGATGCGATAGCACCCGTAACAGCAATAGGAACTTCTATTCTTAATACATTTCCTGTTTGATTACTATTACTTCTTAAATCTACAGGTGTAAAGTCACCAGTAGCAGAGTTTATATTTCCAATTCTAGTTCTAGTTATATCTTCATTAATATTTCCATCAGCTGCACCACTATCTATAATTAAACCATGATGAATATTATGACCTGACTCATATTGATATTCATAATTATTATTATATTTTGCTGTAATATCAACATTTCCGTTTGTACCTGCTCTCTGAAATGTAATATCAACATAATAATAAGCAGTATACTCGCTATATTCATTGAAATCTGGAGAATTACCGGCAAAATTTCCAGGAACTGATGGAGGATAATGAACTTTTAATTTTCCAACTGTTGCGGTTACTTCTTGAAGACTATTCGCTATATCTAAAGGGGTAGTACTGTCACTTATAACCGCATTTCCGTCATCATTAAAAATACCACTAGTTTTATTAAGTTTATGAGTATAATAAATATCATAATCTACACCATGACGAGGAAAACGATCTAATCTTAATTTAATAACGTCTCTATCAACTGCTGCACTATGTTCTACAATTAAATGAGGATTTGCAACCTCATTATCTGTTATATTTTTCTCACCAGCTTCTTTAAATTTAAAATCAAAATTTCCCAAGTTTGTATAAGAATTAGTAGAGTAAATACTAAAACTACTAGCCACGGGATGGTCTGTATTATCTGTTTGAGTAATATCCGTATCCGTACCATGACGTAATGTCCCATCATCATTACCTGAATAAGGTGTTAAATTTTCAATTAAAGGAGCGTTAGCATCACTGCTTTCATATAAATCTAATACAATATATCCATCTTTAGCATCACTTGGATCAATTCTTGCTTTAATTATAGGATTTTTAATATTATTTGTAAATGTAAAATCCTCTGCGATTTCTAAGAATAATTTAAATTGATCTGTGGCTACAATATTACCAGGGGTTGGCCCTTTAAGTGCTGTTATTGTTGCGCTACTAGTTTGAACTAATTTTCCACCAGCCGGGTTTACTTGAAGCACTATTTTTTTATCGTTTTGTTGTATATCAATACCAGAATCTAATGCAAAATTCTGGGTTGCCCCACTTGCCTCTGTATCATAATATAAATTATGATCAGAAAAGGTTAAGTTTAATAAAGTAGAAACATCTTGAGTGGTCAGATCTAGATCGCTGATGGTTCCCGTCTCGTTAAAAACAAAATTTCCGTTGACTTCTTTATATATTGTCAAATCACGTGTTGATGTAAAATTATATGTAATTTCAGCACCAGTAGGATCAATAGAACCACTTTGTATTTCAAATGCGAATTCGTCATTTGTTTCAATTTCACCGTCTTCATCATCATCTCCAACAACTGGATTCTTAACTATACTAGAAGATTTTTTTGTAGAGTTTGATATTTCACTTGGTGTATCTTTTCTTTTAAGTTCTTGACCACCATCTACATGTTCGTAAAAATAATTATATTTTTTTATAAATCGAATTACTTCATGCATATCTTGTGGAACAGTGCATTTTAATTTACCGTTAACTTCTTCTACATGAGTTGGATTAAAAACAAAAACATTAGTAAAAACTGTATTTTGAATAATATATGTAGTATTATAGGTATTAATATCATTTACAAAAGGTTGATTAGCTAACTGTGTAAAATTTGGAATGGTTTCACTATTGTATGTACCGCTTGTAAATGGCTCACAAACAATAACGATTTGATCCTTAATAGGTGTATAGTTGTCAGCATCACCAACAATCTTAACACCTACATCAAAAGTAACTTCAAGTTTTAATGCCATTTTATAATATATTATAACAAAAATATTATAAGTATAATTGTATTTATTAAAATTAATTTATTTGTAAATTAATACTCTGAAGTTCTGGAGGATTAAATCCAGTATTTTCAATTAAAATACTAACTAGATTTGCATTTGGTTCAGGAACATCACCTGCTTTTAATATTTGAGGTCTAGTATTATTATCACATACTGGTGGCTTTAATAAAAAAAATTTATTATTTTTAAATCCACTTGGATAACCTTCTAAAGAGTCTGGTGTGAACGACTTAATTTCAGCATATGTATTTCTATAGTTAGAATCTTGAGATGATATGATATTTGTATTTAATGCTCCAAAATAATCAGTTAAATGTCCATATCCACTACCTTCTCCATAAGCCAATTGAATATTATTTGATGTATAATTATTACTAATATCAATATTATTCTTACTTATATCATAAGGCGCACAAAAATTTTTTAAAAATAATTGCCCTTGAATAGCCTGATATAAATCAGTCCTGAAGTCTTCAAAAGCAGCTAACATATCAATTTGAGATTTATGATTTCTATATTTAAAAAATATACCATCTTTATCAACACACGCTTCATTACCACCTATTGTAATTAAAGGTACCATACCACTATTTATATTATTTAAAGCATTCTGTCTTAAGTTACAAAAAATAGTTTTACGTCTCTTTTTTATAGTATAATCTTTAGCTGATAAATTTTTTTTATTAGGGTTTTTGAAACAACTAGCCATGTTTATGTATATATTGTATAAATTAAAATATAACAATTTATTATATATGAATTTTGATTTGGATACAAGTAATTATAGTAAGGAGGATTATTATGATATTTTCAATTTAGATAAAAGTTTAACGATAACCGAAAGTTTAATAAATGAGAAACATGAAACTTTACTAAATAATATTAAAGTTGAAAATATAGATGATGAACAAAAACAAGAGATTTCTCAATTTTTAACGGAATGTAAAAAAAAATTATTAGTGATTATAAAAAAAGATAGTAGTTATAAATTAATAAATAGTGATTTTATTCAAGATATGAATCATTCAGTTACATTTAATAATTCACACCACGTTATAAAAAAAAATGGGAGTGATGAATACCATACAAACAAAATTAACCCGCTTCCTAAAAATACAACTAGCACATTATTAAATATTAACACAAAATTTCGAAAGAATTTTTATCAAACGAGCGCTACCGATTTTGTATTAGACCTTCCTGAAGAATTTAAAAATGTAGTAAGTATTACAGTTGTTAGTGTTCAAGTTCCTAATTCAAATTATACATTTTGTAGTAGTTATGGAACAAATGAATTTACTGTGGAACTTTTTGATTTATCAAATAATCCAACAGATACACAGAATTCAAACCCACTAAAAAAAGTTATAAAAATTAAAGAAGGAATTTACACTGGGCCAATATTACAAGATTATCTCAATACAAATGTATTTAGCATAGGAGAATTAAAAAGAATAGGTTGTAAATATGATGGAATATCGCGAAAATTTAGATTTTTTAGAGATTTTAGGGACACGGACAATGGTGGTATGCCTGATGATGATAAGATAAAAAGACATTTTAATTTAGATTTTAGATTAAACGATGATAAAACTAGACCTATACAGCTGAATATGGGATGGATTTTAGGATATAGACAGCAATATTATAACGTTGATGAAGATTATACCGATGCTTCTGGTGTAAATTTTAAATTAGACCAAGGTTATAACCCTGAAGCGGTTTATGATAATTTAGGATCTAGATATTTTATATTGTGTATTGATGATTTTAATAAAAATTATAGCAATACATTAAGTTCACCATTTACCGAATCAATATTCAATAATGAAACAGCTATAGCAAAGGTTCCAAATAATCCAAATAGTATTAATTTTGATGATATATTTTATCAATCACGACGAAATTATTTTGGACCTGTAAATATTAAAAAATTAAAAATACAACTTTTAGATGAATTGGGTAGAGTTGTTGATTTAAACAATAATGATTTTTCTTTTAGTATTCAAATAGAACAATTGTATGATGCTCATTTAAATAAAATGTATAATTAATGTATATGTTTCGATACAGAAGAGCAAAAAAATGTAAAGCTTGTGTAGTAAATAATACTAATTCTTGTGCTACAAATCTTACAATAGCACAACCTAGAAATGTTCCTCCAAGGCCAAATAGAGAAAAAGTAATTAAAATGGTGGAAAATGGAAAAGAAGTCCCTACTTTTGTTCCTAATCAAAATACTGTTCAAGATAGTTACTTTTATTTAGATGTTGCTAAGAGAAAAGTATTAAATTTAAAAGATGGTATTAAAGATACATCTGTTACAAATGGTTCTATTTTTAAACAGGGTTCAGCATGGTCTAACGGATATATAACAAAATCACAATCTCACTTGGAATCTAATTTAGGTTCTATGGGAAGATTGGCTAGACTTAAAGCAGCGGCTATTTCTGGTGATAAAAACTAGTCAAGTATATATAAATTTCTCTCCAATTTATATATGCCAAAAACTTTAAAAAAAAAATAAACATAAGAGAAAAAATAAAACACGAAGAAGTAAAGAAATAATTATTAGTTCGAACTTTGAAAGTGGTAATATTGTTCAATTTACTCCAACTACAAATAATCATGTCCATTTAGAAATACGTGGAGAGAAATATGAAAAAAAACAAACAAATAAATATAGAAATTGGTTTTATTTTAAAGCGAAGAATGTAAATCATAAAACTAAATTTACTATCCACGATTTGAAGAATTTTGATGACGATTGGAAGGGTTATACAGTATGTTATTCTTATGATAATAAAAAATGGAAACGACTTCCTACAAGAGTTGATTTGAAAAAACTCGAGATGACGTGGAAAATAAAACCAAAAAAAAGCACCATTTGGTTTGCTTATTACGTACCATATCCATATAGTAAAAGTAAAAAATTATTAAAAAATATGAAAGTTATAGGAAAAAGTGTAAAAGGTAATGCGATTTATATGAAAAAACTAGGAACAGGTAAAACAAAAGTATGGCTCGTAAGCGGACAACATCCGGGTGAAACTATTAATTCATGGATCTTAGAAGGTTTTGTAAAAAGAATTATGGAGAGAAAAATGTTGTTAAATAAATACACATTTTTTATTATTCCAAACGCAAATCCAGATGGAAATATAAAAGGAAACTGGTATACCACAAGTCAAGGATATAATATGAATCGAAATTGGTTTAACAATAAAACAAAAGAAATAAATGTTATTAAAGCTCAATTGAATAAGTATGGCTATGATTTAGTATTTGATTTACACGGGGATGAAGGATGTAAAAAACATTTTCTTGTCGCTCGTTTAACAGACAAACACCCATTACACGATAAAATTAATAAAAAATTAAATAAGAAAAACAAGCATTTTCAATTAAAGAATTTTTACGACAACATATATATGAAAAGTGTTAATGATACATTAGATGATTTTACAGGAGGAATAACAGTAGAAGGGGCATTGAAACATCCTTTGCGAAATAATAAAACATTACAAGACGAGCCATTAAAAATAGGATACCACCTTGCTGAAGTATTAGCTGAGATTTAAATATAATAATTAATGTATTTACTTATTATATATGGGAGGTGGTATTTTACCAGTAGCAATTCACAAAGGAAATCTATATTTTCTTTTTAGCCGTGAATATATTAATAGCAAAGATGATGGAGGATTATGGAGCGATTTTGGTGGTTCAAAAGAAAAAAATGAAACCTTCTTTCAAACAGCATTAAGAGAAGGTTACGAAGAATCAGACAAAATTATAGGTTCAAAAAATACTATCAAAAATTTAATGAAAAATAGCTTACAAGAAATAACAATTAATGGTTATAGAACTTATGTTGTATTAATTGATTATAATAAAGGTTTACCTAAAAAATTCCGCGATAAATTTTTATATATTAAAGAAAATAAACCTCATTTGCTTTGTAAAAAAGGTTTATACGAAAAGGATATGATAAAGTGGTATAGTTATAAAGACATAAAAAAAAATTTTAGTGAATTTCGACCATTTTATAAGAATATTGTTAGGACTATTTTACAGATGTTTTAAATATACATACTACTTAACACATCACTGCCTTCTTTTGATTTTTTAATAAGTTTATCTACAACTTCTTTAGTTACAGTAAATGGAAATTCTACCTTAAGAGACTCCTCTTTATTAAATAGACTACATCCTTCCTTCATTAATCTATATAAATTAAGCTTGCTATAAATAATCTCCAAGCATCTCTTAAGATTTCTAACACCCTTTTCTCCTTCAGTTAGATTATCACAAATGTATTTAATTGTAACATCAGGAATAATTATTTTATCTTTTTCAAAATTAATATTTTTCTCTATTTTTGGAATAAGATATTTATGTGAAATAACACATTTATCTGTTTTGTCATAACCATCTGTTTTAATACGATACATTCTATCTTTCAAAATTGGGTCCACCATATTTTCATCATTATAACTAAAGATAAACATTGCTTTATTAAGATTAAATTCAACATCGGCGAAATATTTATCGTGATACTTATCATTTTGAGTTGTATCCGTTAAATGAGTTAAAATTCCTGTAATCTCCTTTCCCTTAGGTGTCTTACTAATTTTATCTAATTCGTCGAAATAAAATACAGGATTCATACACTTACTATTCAATAATATATCAACAATCTTCCCCCACGTGGAACCTTCATATGTATAAGAATGACCTTCTAGAAAACTACTATCTGTTGCGCCCCCTAATGCTAAGAATGCGAATGGTCTTCCTAAAATTTTACTAACACCTTCTTTGATAAGAGTTGTTTTACCAGTCCCAGGTGGACCTTTGATAGCAATAGCGTTACCTAGTGAGTTTGGATTAGCAATCCATTGTCCAACTAATTGTAGAATTTGCATTTTTGCGTCTTCCAATCCATAAACGGCTTCGTCTAGAATTTTCTTAGCATTTTCCATAAAAGCTTCGGTGGCTTGTTTTCCATTATCAATAGTAATAGGTAGAGTTTTATGGATACCGAAAGGAATTCTCATAAAATTATCAACATATGTTTTGATTTTATAGTATTCTCCTGAACCTGGGTCCATATATTCAAGTGAGTTGATTTTAGCAAGAGCACGTGCCTTATATTCAACTGGAATATTTGCTTCAATTAGTTTAATCTTATATGGTTTTTCAATATTCGTAAATTTATTAATTTCTTGCAATTTTGTAATAATTTTCATTTGAACATCTAAGTCTAACCCCTTAAAGAATTTGTAATCATTCATCATATTCTTTTCACGCAATAGTTTTCTTAATTTTGTTAAATTTTTTTGTTTTTTCTTTTCCTGAAGGGTCTTTTCTTTTTCTTTATCTTTCTTTTCTTGAGCTTTTGTAAGCTTTTCAAATTGTTTTTCCATTGCCTTTTTACTCTTTCCACCTTTGGTATCAATAAGTCTTTTAAGTTCATTCAAAAGCTCTTTTTCTTCATTTTCTTCACTAGGTTTAATTCTTCGCGAAGGAACCTTTTTCCAAAATGTTTTTCCTTTGTATTTTGTTTTAAGTTTAATATCATATTTTACAAGTTTCGGTTTTTTATTTCTATGAATTTTTTTAATAATGCCGTTTTTAAGACCATTCCATCCTGGTAGTTTAATTTGAACCTTGTCTTTTACTTTATATTTAGTTGAATAATATGTTCCATTTGTTTTCATTTCTTGTTCTTGTTCTGACGCTAATTCTAACCATTCTTCATCAGTAACTTCAGAACACGTTTTATTTTTAAGTGCCTTTAAACGTGCGCTCTGTCTTTTTTTTGTATCTTTGACTTTTTCCTCTTCTTCCTCTTCCTCTTCTTCCTCTTCCTCTTCTTCCTCTTCTTCATCCTCTTCTTCATTTTCAATGCCGTCTTCAACTTCTTTAATTTCAGGACCGTCTTCTTCACTATTATACTCTGCTTCACTATCTTCTTCTTCCTCTTCCTCTCCATATCTATCTCCTGGTTTTCCTACTGTAAATATAATATTAAATTTCATGTTGTCGCTACCTTGACCCATCATAGGCATAGCCATTTCGGGATTTTCATCCATTAGTTGTTCTAGATATTCGTCATATGCTTCATCTTCATCTTCAACCTCTTTTGGATTATATTCTGAATCAGAATTTTCTATTTCTTCCTCTTCTATATCACTTTCAGAAACAGGTTTTTTTGGTTTCTTCTTAATCTTTTTATTTTTTCGCCCTTTAACCTTTTTATTAATTATTTTCTTCTTTTTTTTACTCTTCTTTTTAGATTTTTTATCCATCATTTTATCTATTTTATCAAGTTGATTAATTCTTTCACAACCACTTTTAGAAGGAAATATTTTTTGAATAAATTTCTGCATTTCCAAAGTATTCATTTCTTCAACTTCGTCTCCAGGGTGATAATCACTGCTGCTATCACTATCACTTCCACTTTCTTGTGATTTTTTCTTCTTTTTTCCCTTGTCGGTCATTTTATAATTTTTAGGAGATTCGTTTTTATCGTTGGGAGTTCGAGGCATATCTATAAATTCTTATGGAATATTTTTTATATCTTTTTTTGTAATCAATTTTAATGTTCGATAACTTTTATTATAAAATTGATTTAATAAACAATCTAAATATATCTCATTAAAGTATAAGAATGGCAACTACGGAAATGAATCCAGCTAAAATTATTGGTATACAATTTAGTGTACTATCTCCAGAGGAGATTAGAAAAGGTTCTGTAGCCGAAATCACATCACGAGATACATATATTAATAATAAACCAGTAATTGGAGGTCTATTTGATCCGCGCATGGGCGTATTAGACCCAGGATTAATTTGTCCAACAGACGGTTTAGGATATATGAAAACTCCTGGATATTTTGGTCATATTGAACTTGCTAGACCAGTATATTATATTCAATATTTAACTACAACTTTAAAAATTTTACGTTGTGTTTGTTGTAAGTGTAGTAAGCTTAAGATAAGTAAGGAAAAACACGCACACGTATTGAAAATGGACCATCGCAAAAGATGGGGATATGTATTTCAACACGCATCAAAGATTGAAAGATGTGGTAAGGAAACAGAAGATGGTTGTGGATGTAGGCAACCACGTAAAATTATGAAAGAAGGATTGGCTAGTCTTATTGCTGAATGGGATAATCCTGATGGAATTAAAGAAGAAGGTGAAGAAAAGGCGAAAGATAAACTTACTATGAAACTAACACCTGAAATGGTTTTGAAAATTTTTAGACGTATAAGTGATGAAGATGTAGAATTTATGGGTTTTAGTAAAATTTGGTCACGACCTGATTGGTTTATATGTCAAGTTCTAGCAGTTCCTCCTCCTGCTGTAAGACCATCAGTTAAACACGATTCACAGCAAAGAAGTGAAGACGACATTTCACATATTATTGTAAATATTATTAAGGCTAATAAAACGTTACTTTTGAAAATGCAGCAAAACGCAAGTGAAAAAGTTATTGAAGATTGGTCTATGGTTCTACAATACTATATAGCTACAATGGTAGATAATCGTATTCCAGGAGTAGCAGCGGTAGCTCAAAGAAGTGGAAGACCTTTAAAATCTATTAAAGAACGTTTAGTAGGAAAACAAGGACGTGTTAGAGGAAATCTAATGGGAAAGCGTGTTGATTTTAGTGGTCGTTCTGTTATCACACCAGATGCTCGATTGGGTATTCGTGATTTGGGAGTTCCTATTAAAATCGCCAAAAATATTACATTTCCAAATACGGTAAATAAGAGAAATAAAACATTCTTAACGAAACTTGTTAAAAATGGTCCTGAAGTATATCCGGGTGCTAATATTTTAGAAAGAAAATCTGGTGAAACAATTTCTCTTAAATATGCGGATAGAGATACGATTACTATTAATGAAGGCGATGTTGTTCATCGACATTTAATGAATGGCGATCCTGTTCTATTTAACAGACAGCCTACATTACACAGAATGAGTATGATGTGTCATATTGTAAAAGTTATGAAAGAAGGCAATACATTTAGAATGAATGTTGCTGATACCAAACCATATAATGCGGATTTTGACGGTGATGAAATGAATTTACACGGTCCCCAGGATGAGGAAAGTCAAGCAGAACTTATGCATCTAGCAGCAGTTCCAAGGCAAATTATTAGTCCACAAAACAATCAATCTATTGTAGGTATCTTTCAGGATTCCCTCTTGGGGTGTTATAGATTTACCCGGGAAAAACTTCAGTTCGATAATAGAACGGCTATGAATCTTCTTATGCATTTCCATAATGTAAATCCAGAATTATTTAAGGATATTGAAGGATCTGTAAGTAATTTTGATATTTTATCACAAATATTACCACCTATGAGTGCTAAATTTAAAAATAAACAGTATTCCGAGGAAGAAAATAAAAAAACGTCAAATAATATTATTGAAATTCGTAATGGAAAATATATCAGGGGTCAAATGGATAAAGGAACTATGGGGTCAGGTTCCAAAGGACTTATTCAAAGTATATTTAATGATTTTAATTTTACTCAATCCGCAGATTTTATTGATAATATTCAAAATATTATTACAGAATATTTAAAACTACACGGTTATAGTGTTGGTATCAGCGATTTAATTTCAGATAACGAAACAAATGAAAAAATTATTGAAGCCGTCAGTAATAAGAAAAAGGAAGTACAAAATTTAATTGATCAATTACATTTGGGCGTATTTGAAAATTCAACGGGTAAAACAAACGAAGTAGAATTTGAGACAAAAGTAAATGGTCTTCTCAACGATGCGTCTGCTAAGGCAGGTAAAATAGGAAGAACTAGTTTATCACCTGATAATAGGTTTGTAATTATGGTTAATGCTGGTAGTAAAGGGTCACCTATCAATATTGCCCAAATGATATCTTGTTTAGGACAACAAAATGTAGATGGTAAACGTATTCCATATGGATTTTCAGATAGAACTTTACCACATTATACAAAGTTTGATGATACACCTGAAGCTCGAGGATTTGTAGAAAGTTCATTTATTCAAGGATTAACCCCTGAAGAAGTATATTTCCACGCGATGGGTGGTCGTGTTGGTCTTATCGATACAGCAGTTAAAACATCACAAACTGGTTATATTCAAAGAAGATTAATCAAAGCCCAAGAAGATGGTAAAGTGATGTATGATATGACTGTTAGAAATAATAAAGGAAAAATTTTACAATTTTGCTATGGAGATGATAATATTGATCCAATTAAAGTTGAAAATCAATCTCTTCCATTAACAAAAATGAATTTGGAACAAATATATGCTCATTTTCAAATCCCTGAAGATTCTACCAAAGCATTATTTAATACAACATATACAAAAGATGCTGGAACGCGCATGAAAAAACAAAAGAAAATTCTTAACGAACGTGTAAGTAGAATTATTAATAATATGATTGAAAATAGAAATCAACTGTTAAAACACGTCTTCGATTATAATCTTGGAAATAATCTTATACATATCCCTGTTCATTTTATTAGAATTATAAATAATGTTCAACACCAGTTTAATATTCAATCTAATTTTATAGTTGATATTACTCCTCTAGAGGCTTACACTCTTATTGATAAATATTTTAACGATTTACACCAATCTATATATGCTAAACCTACTGAGTTATTTAAAATTGCTTGGTATTATTACTTAACACCTAAAGAACTTCTTATGATTAGACGATTTAATAGAAAGGCACTTATTGTATTAATGGAAACTCTCACATTAAATTATAACAAGGCTGTTGTGCATCCAGGTGAAATGGTTGGTATGGTTAGCGCACAAAGTATTGGAGAACCCACTACACAAATGACCCTAAACACTTTCCATTTTGCAGGTGTAGCATCGAAATCTAATGTAACTCGCGGTGTTCCAAGAATTGAAGAAATCTTATCTATTAGTGAAAATCCCAAAATGCCTTCTTGTGTTATTTATTTGAAAGAAGAGGAACAAACAAATGTTGAAAAAGCACAGGAAATTAAATATTCATTAGAATATACATCCATTAAGGATATTACAAAATCTGTTGGTATTTGTTTTGACCCCAAACCAGATAACACTCTAATTGATAAAGATCACGATTTGATTAAACAGCATATTGAGTTTCAAAAAATTATATGCGATGCTGGAGCGGAAGACGATGATAAAAAAAATGAAAGCAGTAAATGGGTTATTCGTATAGAACTTGAAAGAGAAGCGATGATGGAAAGAAATATTAATATGGATGATATACACTTTGCTATTAAAAATGTTCTAAAAACTTCAGTTGAATGTGTTTTTAGCGATTTAAATGATGATAATCTTGTATTTAGAATTAGACTTATGGATAGAAAATCTTCAATGTTAGCAAATAAAAAGAAATATTTAGATCAGACCGACGATATTTATATGTTGAAAAATCTTCAAGAAAATATTTTAAATAATATTATTCTTAAAGGAATAAAGGGAATCCCAAAAATTATTCTACGTAAAGTAGTCAACCACTTAGTTCCAAAAGATGGTAATTTTGTAGAAGAAGATATTTGGGTATTAGACACCGTTGGAAGCAATCTTAAGGAAATTTTAGCGCTAGATAACATTGATGCTAATAAAACATATAGTAATAATATCCAAGAGGTATATAGAACTTTAGGCATCGAAGCTGCTCGCCAATGCATATTAAATGAAATTAATGAGGCGTTTCAGGCAAATGGTAATTATATCAATTATCATCATTTGTCTTTATTATGTGATAGAATGTGTGCTACTAAAAAAATGGTTAGTGTATTTAGACATGGAATTAATAACGATGATATTGGCCCTATTGCTAAGGCAAGTTTTGAAGAAA
>VMHT01075273.1_pt1 | contig 19403 bp, 23 predicted proteins | sample 4693611 | NCBI WGS metagenome assembly VMHT01 (sample SAMN12280063, study PRJNA550983) | marine metagenome | isolation source: seawater sampled from same location over 5 years 0.02-0.2 micron viral filtrate | place: USA: collected off the coast of southern California halfway between the port... ...
AGAAAGTAGTTTAGATTTCAATCTCGTCTCCATACAGTGCACTTGCATAGTTCCTAGTACCTCTAGACAGTGACAGTGGCTGATCCCTGCCGTCGGGCAAAGACCAGTCTGTAGCCTGGCCTGGAAGAGGCCGCTTGCCGTGCTGAGCTGACGCGAAGGGAAGCATAATGTCGCCACCATTGCTATGGATTCCAGTGTCCACCCCCCAGTGGAAGGGAGAGAGATAGCCAGCAGCGTATTTGTGGTCGACAGACTTCTTCCGCAGGAGATTAGGGCCACTGATCTTGCCCTGATCGCGCCAGTATAGGAAAAGGAGGTCGTCAAATGTGTTGACGCCCCACTGATCGATCATCTGCGACCTAAGTGCAAATTCATAATCCGTCTTAGTCTGCTGGATGCGACGGTCGACAAACTCAGGGTAGATCTCCATAAGCTTAGGCAGGTTTCCGGGCTTGCGTGGGTCGAAAAAGATGTTCACGTAGCGGTCAAGGTCCGCAAGCTCTGCCTGATCTTTCATGCTCTTCACAAAATTGACCTCCTCATCTGTAATTGGGTCGGTGCGAATAACGCCAGGCGTCTGGTTCTTCTCGGACAGTCGAATAGCGTCGCGGACCATCTCCCTCGTCGCGAGGCGCTCCTTCTGCGCAGAAGGGACGCTGTACTTAACTGGCATGCCCTCGGTCAAGTTGTAGTCGATGGGGATATCGCCGGGCCCAGCGCCAACCCTCCCCGGTGGTGGATACTGCTGACCAGGCATTGCTGGAGTGGCGTAATGCGATCGGTGCGCGAGTTCCGCTGCGGCAAGACCACTGGCATAAGCTTGTCCGACGTCGGGGGGCGTACCCTGCTCACCGGCTTGGCTATACAATTTCATAACACTAGGACCTCCCACATCCATACCCATGGTTGCTTCACAGCACTGGCCTCAGAAATAGTAATCATCAGCAGGAAGTAGTGAGCAACTTGAACCACAGATGTAGTTTGTTGACTTTAGCAAGCTCGCCTTTCATGTTCAACACTTCTACTGTGAGCGTTTTCAGTGGCTGTGAAGAATTCACTAGTGCCGAGGCGATACCAGAGACGGGGTCGTGCATCTCATACTCAATCGCGCCAGTCGATCTGTGTTCAGAGTGACCGGTGCTGAGGACTGCGAAGCAGCCATTTGGGGTCGGCTTGTTGCTGATTAACCCCCCTCCGCCTTGCAACTCCTTGATTCGCAGCGTGTAGTAGTCCTGGTTACGTGAACCCCCTATACTGTCGAACAGACCCGAGTCTGAGCTCTTAATATGATACCCGATTAAGGTTATTTTATGCACCGTTCCGATCCCACGATCGAGAGTGAGCTTCAGATCGGTTGTCTTCGGGTAGTTCATCTTGTACACTGGAGCGTGATTGTTACCTGCACTAAACCTGTTTGATAGAGTGATTCCATTCTTCTTTGTACTCGACCACCAGTTTTTATCAAGGTCACTACCTGCCGTGTAGTACTCACCGGTGGTTGCATTTCTAATGGTCGTGTCTGGAAAGTAATCTGGAAGTTCCGTGGCGTTAAGTGTACTGTTGACTCTGTACATGTATCGGTCCCTCGTAAGTTCAGCAGTGCTTGCATTATCAGTAAGTGAATCGCTACTCGCCGTACCGGTACCGATTTGTACTGTTTCACCAGTAGTATTGTGGACCTTTGTGAATTTTTGAATCTCCGTGATCACCACATAGTCAGTGTACCCCGTCAAACCATGATTGGAGTCAAGGGAACCGAGTCGAATTGTATCGCCAACTTGTAGAAGGTCCTTAGTTTCCCCAATGTCGTCTACAAGATTTATCGGTGCGAGCCAGGAGGTTTTTGCATCTACAATGGCGCACTCCCAATTTGAACCGTTTTTGTAGGGATATACGGATTGGACACAGAATGGTTTACCCTCGACATTTGCGCCACCCCCTGCGTTTGTCACGAGAGTTTCGTCAGCCTCGTGCTCGTGATTTGACAGGAACATGGTCTGTTCCATGAATGTTCCACTTGAGTCCCGAGCCATGCACTCTGACAGCTTGGAAAATGCGCCCACACTTCTTCCAATGCAAGTAGCACAGCAGGGCAAGCATGCAATGCTGGTGGTCAGTGGTCAGGGCGATGTGGACGCTGCTTTTGCTGACATGGAGCACCTACTTGCTGTCGATCGAGATGCCAGCAAGTGCGACAGTCGCGTATGTGCTGACTGCGGCAATGGCGAGTTCGTCTACTGTGGGTCCGGTACTCCACACCCCGGATCCCGTGTCTGTACAGCTTGTGGAGTGGTGCAGAATGGCAACATATACTTTGAAACTATGTATGGCAAGTTTGTGCCTACTCGGGGAAGCAATTACAAGCGGATCCACCATTGGCATGAGCGAATTAGTCAGCTCCTCATTCACGAATCTCCTATCCCGCGCCACGAGATGCAGCTCATTGCTGAGAAGCTATGTGACGGCACGTACCAGGTTCTCAACAAGGACACGATTCGCACAGTACTCAGATCTCTGAATCTGCAGCTCTACATCGAGAAGTGGCTGCAGATCATCTACCGCCTCACAAACATACGACCACCATGCCCTGGCCCGCTGCTGATACAGCAGCTGGACACGATGTTTCACGAGCTGCAGCGGCCATTTGACTCCTTCAAGATGGAAGGCCGCAAGAACTTTCTCAATTACAACTACGTCTTCCGCAGACTCTTCCAGGCGATTGGATGCCCCAAGTTCTCTATGTTCTTCCCATTAATCAAGTCGCCAAGCAAGCTACGCCACCTCGACAAGATGTGGGAGGCGATGGCTAAGAGCCTAAACTGGGACACTACACCCCTGCTACCGGTGCCTTGCTTCTCTGTACAGCTTGCAGACCCATCGTCTTCACTAGCGCGCTTAGCTTCGCAACCCGAGCCGCAAAGTCCGGTTGAGCGCTCAATACAACTCCCCCGAAAATTATACCATGCGTCGGATCGGATGAAGACATTCGAGGCGCGATCGTCGAAATCGCCGCGCCCGTCAAGCCCGCTTGCACCAGAGCTTCAAAAGTTAGGCTTGACGCGGAAGCGCCTTCGGTGAATCTGGGGATAACCATTTCGACCAGAGCGCCTATCAAGGTGCCGGCGACGGCTTGTGTCACAGCGACCTGAATAGAGAGGGCAGTTGCCATATATGTTTACTAGCTAGAAAAATCTAAGTGTCTCGTCTGTATGAACAAAGCACAGAGAGCCAGGGTAATATTATATCATCTGCTTGAACGGCGCCGGCATGATGTCCTTAACAGTTACGAGGCGAGACGTCCCGCCCGTTCCTTGCTGTGGCGGGACGTCGCCGTCGTCCCCGGTCATCGCGCTCTGCCAATATTCCTTACTGCCCATCGCAAACTCACCGGGGTCGACGGCCTTCCACCACGCGAATAGCTCCAGTGGGTCAACCATCTTCTCGGGGCTGGTGTCGACGACCAGCATCTCATTGTCCTCCGTGTAGGCGTCTAGCATTTGATTGAATGCGTCTTTAGTCAGCGCGTCGGCGAAGTCCTCCCACAGAGCCTCGCGCTGCCTCTGCTGTGCGCACTTGAATAGAAACGCGTAATCTGTGTTACCACGGATAGTTGGAGTAATTGCCTTTGCATACTGCGTTGTAATCATCACAAAGAGTCGGTAGTGACGCCCAGCAACGAACAACTCCATGAGGTTTTCGTCGTATTTGAGCCGCTGGTCCGAGATCACGTCATCTAGCAGTATGAAGAAGGGCGCCTTCTTATCCTTCTCCTCATCAGTGAGGGAATTATCGTTAAGGATATCTTTCTGCCTCTTGAACACTGCGTCGAGAATCTCAGGTTCGTATTTCGGGTAGATATACTTTGACGGCACATACTGCTGCCAGAACTTGTTCAGTTCGTCGGTTTGCGAAATGACAATCCCAGCCGGGATCTTGTCCCGCATGAGGTACATGATGTTCCGAAGCAGCCACGACTTGCCCGTGCGACGCTTACCGATCGCAACGATTGTGGCGTCGAGCTTGATTTCCTCTGGGTCAAACTCTAGTAAATCGGGAAGACAAACCTCAGCGTACAGGTCAGATGCTAGCACAGGCATCGTGGCGTGTTTGCCATATGTAGTAGTCGCACGGGGCTGCTGTGCGGCGGCCGCCGGAGCCTGCTTCGACGTCGACACCCTCGGGTTCGTCTTGCGCTCCGCACCAGAGCTAGACTTATAATTTGGTGGGTTACTCATCACGTAACATTGGTTAGAATCTATTCTAAAAGTATGATTGATATGATCGACATCGTCGTGTGGGTCATCACCCCAGCTATAGTAATCATGGTGTACTCCGTGCTGCTCGTCGCGTGTTTAGAGATTAGGTCAAAGCTACTGCGGATGCAACATGAGAAGACAGAGTGGGCCGTCGTGACACATCCAGACAAATCGTGGTGTGTCGTCAGGCTGTAAACTTTCTCATGGATGTATTGTAATGCCAGTGACTCTTCTGGCGACATCACTAGAAAGGAAGGGCTTACCAGACGTTACGTCGGCGACGCAACTAGGCCAGTACCTTGCACACGGCACTTTTTTGGCCGGTGAATACATGGCCTATGCTGCCTCCGCGATTCATGGCCTAGGGTCAGATGACTTGATGATCTTTCAACAAGACTCGTGCCTCTATCGAACAAGTTGCACCTTTGTGCCGCCACTCAACGTGCTTGTCACACTGAAGGTCGCTAATCCGGGTAGTTGGCATGCAACATATCCTGCTAACGATAACCCAAGTATCTATACCCTGCAATTTAACAGGGCAGAGGTTGTACAAGAGAGCCTGGTCATTACCGCGACTTCAGGTCATGTTTCAACTTGGCCTGCGCAAGCTTGGATTAAGATGTATGTTGACGAAACGGTACCTGGTTTGACACCTCCAAGTGACCGGTTAAAGGGTAACCAACACATTTTTACAGCGACTCATAGTGTTCATCAGTACCTCAAGATGAGTGGTGCCTTTGACTCTGATAGGCCCTTTTGGAAGGACAGAAACACCAAAATGACTGAGTTCCTAGAGTCGCAACGCGAGCGGAAGCACATATGCACTTTAACCAATGAAGAAAGTGTCAACTTCACTTGGAACGATGACTTGGCGACAACATTTAATCCGTCACAGCAGAGTTCAGACCGCCTGCCCGACCAATTGAACGGGTGGACCGTCTTCCGTAATTGGAAGCTGCTAGATGGCGAGGATCTCATTGTGAATGAGAACGAGGTCCAAGATCTCGAAATTCAGGAAGCAGGAATCTACGAGTTGCACTTCAACGTTTTCTTCTACGCCAGTTTGTTCAATTATGCGGATGCTGTCGGAAACAATCATTTTGCGACTAGAGAAGCCTTGGACGTTGCAGTTTCGGAATTTCTGCATAGCAATCAGAATAATCGGAATGCTGCTGCCGCTCATTATGGACCAATTGAGGACTGGGAGTTCTCTAACACCATAGTCAGTTTTGATGGATTGTTCGAGGACTACACACTGTTATCAGATAACGCTTTGGATCAGATTAGTTTAAAGTGGGATGTATCGAATATAACCGTCTTCACCGATATGTTCAAGGGCGATAAGAAATACGGCATTAGTGCTGTCCTCGCAATTAATAACGCCTGGGGCACCTCAAACCCGAGTAATTGGTCTCAAACCACCGCTGTACTGAAAACAGCTCCGTTTGAGACACGCGACCAACTGATGGAAGCAATCTACGGAGCAGGCGCTGCGCCGTCTTATCCCACCTCCTCAGCTGTATATGGTACTATTGATAGCTGGGAATTTGCGAGCAGTCTGACCGACTTCAGTAACCTCTTCGATGCGGATACTTCACACAGTAACAGTAGCTTTAATGCAAACATATCCAGTTGGAATGTGTCGAGTGTGACAGACATGAGCTCCATGTTTAACGGCTGCTCGAGCTTCAACCAAGATATAAGCAACTGGAATGTGTCGAGTGTTCAAAACATGAGTTCAATGTTTAAGGGCTGCACGACATTCAGACAGTCGTTAACGGATTGGGATGTGTCAAGCGTTCTTAGCAGTGGTTTCAGTGCCATGTTTGAGGGAACTGGTTACTGGCCTCAGGACAACTACAGTACTGCTTCCGGCGATTCTTATATGCTCTATACCTGGTCTCCTAGCTGGTATAGTAGGAATAGTAACTGGTCTCCCACTGAGGCTAACATGCAAGTATTGTTTTACAAAAGGGAAACCAGTAATGCAGACGACACCAGTTTGCTTCAAGCAGTGGAAGAGTACTTCACCGACAGAACAACTGCAATAGGCGGATATGGTAATATCAAAGACTGGAACTTTGCCAATAGTTCTATCTACTATGGTAGCTTGGGATATTTGAGCAGTCCAACATCTTTGATCGATATGAGCAACCTTTTTGACGGGAAAGATGTGGGGGACATCGATATAAGCGCCTGGGATGTGTCGGGTGTTCATAACATGAGCGGAATGTTCAAAGATACAACAAACTGGGCTAGTATGTCAACTAACATAGGCAGCTGGGATGTGTCGAGTGTTTATAACATGAGCCACATGTTTAACGGCTGCTCGAGCTTCAATCAAGATATAAGCGACTGGGTAGTGTCGAGTGTGACAAACATGAGCTCCATGTTTAACGGCTGCTCGAGCTTCAACCAAGATATCAAAACAGTAAACCAATACTGGGTTGTGTCGAGTGTTCAAGACATGAGCTCCATGTTTAACGGCTGCTCGAGCTTCAATCAAGATATAAGCAACTGGGATGTTAGCGGCATTGGTGACACAGCAGCTGAGGCCACAGAGCTGTATAGTATTGATTACCAAGTTCCTGCTTCTACGGATGAACTACGCAATCCAGGAAGCAGCCCTCCTTCCGGCTACAAGACTGAATATTTATTACACAACCACTCCGACAACAACGGGTATTGGAATATAGTCAACCCACAATTAACCGTAGGCCAGTCCACGTGGACGTTTTCCAATGCCGTACTTACAGCACCCAACTTGAAAGATGGCCTAACCAACCCCAAGCTAATTTCAGATATTGATTTCACCATTAACGACGTCGACGTCGCCTATCGCAAATATTACCGAAGTTACAGTGCCATACAAGAACACCAGCAAAACAATCTTTACAGTGTGGGCTCAGATATTTTATTTTTAAAGCCATATCATATCATCAGTTCTCAGTATCCAAATGGCAACTCGGCGAACGCAGCGACGGCAGGTTACGATTATAATTTGCCAATTCAGTTCAAGTTCACAAACCTTCCTCGAGGCTCGTATAAACTGCGCATCTTTTCTCAATTAACTAACAACGGTCAGAACGTACCGAACTATACAGTGTACACGTTGACTGCCTCAGGCCAGAATGAAACTACGGACAATGGCAACTCGAGTGTAGCCTACGTAACATTCGATAACCTAGATTTTACTACCAACTCCAATGAACTTGGCTGGTCAGCTCATTACAATACAAACAATTCTTCTCACAAGTCGACGGTCTTTGGTGGTGTGCAGTTACAACGTAATTATTACGTCTCCAAATTCAAGGACATGTTCAAGAACTCTGCTTGGGCTTCTGCTTCTGATACTGTAAAGGACCAAATTAATGACGCATGGACAGCTCACAATGTTAGGTGGTATAAAAACGAAGCTAAATTATTCTAGAGATACTAGAGAATGGCTTCAGGGGCAGAGGAATATAATATCGGTGTCGCGTTTCAAGCGCAAGTTAACGGTGTGGGTCACGGCCCTGTTCAGATCTCTTACGCGATGCTAAAGGATAACACATCTCAGTCCTCAGACAACTCAGCACCAAAGCGAGTGCGTCTGCAATTGAGGAAAGGCGACAAATTTGGATTGCAGGTGGCAGGATTTGCAGGTGGCAGGAATGAGGACAATACTACATTTACGCACCCTAACTCTAACAACAGTGACGGTTACGTGATAGCACCGGCTGGCAAGAGTGTTTTGACACTTAAGCGCCTAGCATGAATTTCTTTTCTGGTGAACTGTTATCAGTGAATGTTGGAAGACACGGGTGCATACACGCGCACCGACCCGAAGTGGCAGCAGCAGCAGCAGCAGCAGCAGCAGCAGCAGGTGGACTCCGGTGTGTGTGATGAGTGTGCGAAGCGGTGCACGCGGCGAAAAATGGTCATTTCGTTTTTAGTAGAAGCGAGTATTAGAATAGCACACATAGTAAAGGGAATTTTTAGCTGAAACTGAACTCGAGCCAGTAATTCGGACGGGTGTCGGACGGAGATGAGGTAGTTATGATCCCTGCCTTGAGATCATTTAAATTCAAGCCGAGTCCACACTTAAACCGTATTAGACCATTATCAAAGGTGCCTGAGAGTAACTCCACGTATTCAGAACCGTTGTTCATCTCTGTGCGGTTGCGAGATCCGTCACTTGCAAGTGTCTCTTGCCACAGAAAAATTGAAGATGCAGAGGTGCTCTGAGGCAGGGGCCAGAAGAGCGAGACTTGTGTTAAGGTAATACTTCCTCCCGTCTGGATAGGTGGGTCTACCTGGATATAATAGTCCCTCGCTCCACTAAGCCACGTGGGTGCACCATCCATGTTAATGGCGGATGTGGCTCCCGCGACGCCAGCGGTGTCGGGTGCAGGAGTCATAGTATAATCAATCACCGGATTGGTAACGTAATTAACTAATGGGACCCCTTCCGGGAGCCCCCTGTACACTTTTATCGTTCGACCATTGGCATTTAGGGCATCGGAAGAAGCACTGTAACTGAGGTGTCCGTTGAAGTGGTTCGAAATGCGACGTACCCGCAGGCTGCTCCGGCCAGGTGGGGACGTGACCTCTGGTGCACCACTCGAGGCAAGTGTTCCTACAGCCATTATTCGAACCCTATCCCCAGCAGCACACTGGGTAACGGTGCTCACGCTCGTGGAGCCCATCCTCACGTTCCCAAACATGAAGCAAGTTGATACTGGGCCAATCCCGGAGTAGTCTGAATACGGTGTAACACGCGAAATGTATAGCTGTGTGGCGATCGTTTTCTCGGTCCCCACTGACACAGCTGACACCCAATACATGTCAGCCTCTATCTCATAGACGCCTGGCTCTTTAATTTCAAGGTACTCCCCCCCCGTAGTGGATTGGTCTATACCATATACAACACTATTAATGTGTGGAGTAGCCGATTTTGCATATACGAAGCTATTGACGGTCTGGTCCGGTAGTGTTGAGTCAAGTGGTGTCACGTTGTGCCAGGCTTCTTCGTTTGGCAGCTGGTCACTACCGAGGGTCACGGTACCGGCAGCTGGTTTGTTGACGTCAGGAATGGTGTATTGATTTACTGTCACGCTTTCAGCTGTGATATCCTCTAGTGCATCGGTAATGCCCCGATCGGTGACGAGAAACTGATAGTCGTTACTTTCAGTGTTGGTTGTCACTTCCGTGTCAAGATTGCCGCCTGCACCTGCCACTGAGCTTCCGTCGGGAAAGACCACCTGGTTAACCTGCAGCACTGTTTGTTGCGCTGTTCTTCTCTCTTGCAAGTTGTGTAAGTGCCGACGATTCCTGCGACGATTTATGCCAGGGAACGAAAGCATTCTTCTTACGACAAGCCTGGGAAAATTGTAGTCCACAGTCGCAGGTTCTCCTTCTGCGCAGATGCACTACTCTCTTGTGTGGCGTTCATGTGTCGGTAACGATTCACAACGCCATTTGAAATAATAAACAGTGCGGCCACACTTGCAACTACCGCAGGTGCGTTCACCACCACACTCATATTAAACCAGTATTAGAAAAGATCCAGTTTGCTGCACCCACTGCTGTGTCTACTTTAAGAAACTGTGAGTTTCCAGTCGCTGCATAGGCCGCCCACAGCGCGCCGTGAAGGGGCCTCTCCTCCTTCCACCACGACGGCCCGCCAAACATACCCTCATCGCCGTTCTCGTACCCTAATAGCCACCTGCCGCCTATTACAGCCGCGAAGGCGCGCAGAGTGGCGTCGTCCCCCTTGCTGCTAAGGTACGACCTCAGTGGGATGCATACACCCCAGAAAAGTGCGCCACGTTGCATCGGTGTTAACATCAGTGTATTAATATCTCAGATATTCTTAATCTACTGGATCAACCCGTGTTTGCGGTACTGAGCCTCCCTCACTCTCGCCATCTGATCCTTCGCCTGTTGGCTCCCCTTCATCGGACGAGATGACTTCGTCGTCGTCGTCGTCGTCTGTGACGTGCACGACGATTTCGACTGCTTCTGTTGCTGCACTGATGATCGACTCTGTGTCTGATTCTGAGGCATCCTCACTTGCAACTTCAGAATATGCGACGTCCTCTTCCTCCTCACCAATGGTGCTATCGCTCTCCTTATCGTCTATATCTGAGTCAAAGCACGCCGCCTGCAGCTCCTCTGGTGGCACATCGCCAAGAAGCTCCTGTTGGTACCACTCGTCCGTCTCAACGTACTCTTCCCAGTATGTCTTGGGTGGTGCCCGACGCTGTCTTTTAGACCTGCCGTCCCACGATATCACATTTTGAGTGTCAATCCAGTCCATCTGCTGCATACTTATACTAACATTTTAGAATCTTTGCAGTCTCACATTCGCGGCGGTGCTGCTCATATTTGCGCCCACCAGGCGCCCAGTCGTAGGGCGCGAAGCGCTCCTCCTCGAGGTGCTTTTCATAGGCCCGAGCGACTCTTAGTTCTGATGCGACGATCTCCGGTGGAAGGGGTGGCGCACCGCTCTGTATGCCGTAGTAGTAGATGTCAAACACACCCACCTCGCGCGTGCCTCTAGTCCCGTATTTGTGCGAATGCATACACAAGCGAGTATTCTCGTTCGTCTCGTGCCACGGCTCGTTCCAATGGCGTGCTTGGGTCTCAAAGTTGTACCAGCACGCCTCGTTGTATAAGGTAGCAAGTCGCTTCGCCTCCCGCTTCGCGTTCCTGTACTCGTTGTCGAGCTCGTAGTACAGGATCTTCCTCAGCCTCGCATGCCCCCTTAGTCCACAACACATCGGACAGCCCCCCTTCTCGAACGGGTCGATATCCGAGTTCCATGAACCCATGTCTGTACACCCAGGCAAGCAGTAATGTGAGCAGCATCACTCAGAGGCCAGAATATTGTGGCCTAGCTCGAGCTTAAGCTTGACCTTTGCCGGCATGCAAGTGTGGCTTAAGACTACTAGAGTGAGAGTTGTCGCGACCGGCAGGATGAAGTAGAGCATGCTATTTGTGTATAAGAAATACTATAGAAAACTGCGGCGGCAATTATTTCTTATTTTTAGACCAAATTCTAATAGTATGGTGCCATGGAGGACGACTTCATCCGCGTGGCTAGATCCGAGCATGGGCCGGTATTTGGGCCCAGTGGCAACCCCACTTGCTACGGCTGTGGTGGCGCCATGCACTGGTGTAAGGCGCACAAGAGGAACAAGAATGGCATCGCGTGGCCCGTGATTGGCCACTTCCGCCATAACGGTGACGGCTGTGGAGGAGAGGGTGCTATGCACAAGGCGGCCAAGCATGCCGCCAGTGTTAAGCGCTTCCAGTTCTACAAGACATGTCCTAGATGCCACCTGCATTTTAATATAGAGATACCCGATGGCACGTATAAGGAGGAGGTACCATTTAAGGTGGGAGACAGGCAGTATTATTTGGACGTGGGCATCTTAGACAACGATGGACGCGTTGTGGGAGCGATCGAGGTGTACAATACGCACATGTGCGAGCCGATTAAGTACGCGGACATGACCGGAGCTGGCCTGGCTTGGGTGGAGGTCGACTGTGATAAAATGATGAATCCAGAGAAATTGGTGGAGGTCCTTACCTGTGCACAGGATCTTTGCACCTCTTGCGAGCAGGTGTTGGCAAAGGAGATGGAGGAGGAGCTGGCCACAGAGGAGCGACGTGTGCAGGTTGCGCACGCACGTCGCGTGTCTGAAGCTATCAGAGAGCACAATCAGTTAATGCGCGCCAAGGCTATCGGATGTAAGAAGCGTGAGCTCTGGGACAATGCCAGGGCTGAGATAGCGCACCGGTTTGCACAACACAGGGCATCCCACGAGCTGGCTGAGGTGACGGCCGGTGAAACGCTCTCAATACAGCCACCCGCGCAGTGCTTTAAGTTTACGGCCTAACGCAGTCGCTACTATGGCTAAAAACTCTATTTCTATTGATTTTCTATGAATACCAGTACAGAAGCTGCAGCCACCGACCCGTAGAACTGAGGCAGGTGACAGCTAAGTGTTTTGCGACATGGACACATCACCGTGATGTATAGCGCGAAAGCGAGTAGTGCACTCACAATGGGCTGTGATCGCATAGCTCAGAGTATAAAATAGAAATTTGTTGCTCCATTGTGCGACCTGCAAGTGCAGCTGCGCGCTCCTGCGGAAGCATCCGGCAAAGGTGATACGTCTTTGCCTTGTGTCTGAACTCCAGCCACAACTCTGCGTGGTTTTTGTCGCAGAACCAGTGTTCGACTGGCCCATCGACGAGCTTGAACAGCTTCTTCTTCTCAGAGATCGAGCAGCACCACTGACAGTGTGACGTCAGCTGTGACTTGCTCGGCTGACGCGCACGGTGTGATAGAGTGACCATCTTTATGTAGAACTTTCATGGAAATTACACAGGTTTACCAATAATGGGCATCGTGAATCCACCCCTAGGCATAATGGTACGCATCGCTAGACCACCCGCAATACCCGCCGCCGCGTTGTAAGCCAACTGCTTATCAAAGTCGGGGGTGTACCTGCCCTTACAGAAGGCATCCATAGCGACGCCCGCGAGCGCAAAGTGCGTATACACGCCAAACGGGAGTGCCGCATCCGTATTAGTGAAAGCCATGAGAGCACCAGCTGCCATAGATTTGTACATGTTACCACAGTCAAAATACTGACCCACGAGGGGAATGCTGGTCAGGGACACCGTCATAACGACATGGGTCTAGAAAAATCTTCCAACAGTAATAGTGAATATGTCAGACCACCGTCAAGTCAATCACCTAACGGCGCAGCTTAGCAATCAACTTAGCAATGAACTGGACGGATGGTTTGCTAACCTGCAAGACAAGTATACGCCACATGTCCGTGCGCAGCGAGAGGCATATCAGGCACAGATGCAAGCTCATCACGCATACATGGCTCAACAAGCGGTCGTAAAACAGAACAAGGAGTCATATGAGGTCACTCAGGAGCGAAACCGCGCGAGACACAAGAAGCGTCTCTCTACTACTAAACCCCGCTCCGGTCAAACTGAAGCATCACACCCTCGATCCTAGGGAGAGCACAATTAGGAGAGTCGAATTGAGCGACCTCCTCGGCTGCTTTAGCACGCCCCGCTTCTAGCATGAGTTGGCGCTCCTTTGGAACTGCAGCATTCATGTCCCCGTAGGTAAGAAAGCTGTCGGGTTGAGCTTGGGTCCCTCTAATTTCGGCTGAAGTTACGCCGTCGGTTGCTGGCTTAACCGCGTCATAGTATTCATCTACCGCCTGGTCGAGGCGGCTGACAAGCTGCGTATTTTTGTTGAAGAGATAGAGTGCTGCGGCTCCAAGTCCAATTACCCAGGGACTCATCTGTAAACTAACTCTAACCCGGGTCTAGAAAGAGTGCGCAACTCGCCCGGCTGTGTAAACTGCCATATGTGAGCCGAGAAATCTGCAATTGTGCCTAGCTGGAAGAATGCGCCTCCAAATATCTCCCTGCCAGATCTAACATACTCGTTGTACATAGACTCTAGTTCGGTGTACCACTCTTCAACAAACGTGTGAAAAAATTTAATCGGAGGTCTAACTGCCTCCTCAACATGCTCATCGCTGTTGGGCGAGTCGTACTGAGCATCATCAGCATGAGAGCCGTAGAGTTGATCACCCTTGAAGGAGGACATCGACAAAATCTGGCACTGCAGTAGTTAGTTGATTGGAATAAGTGTCGAGGTAGTACATGAGCAGCAGCAGAGCATCAGCGTAGTCATCCTGCTTCTTTGCCGTCTGAAACTTGTCTATGAGGCATCCTCCCCATGGTTTGAAGGTTTTGGGGTTGTTCGCGACAAATTGCATCGCCCACTCCACCGCCTTGCGTTTGTTACCGGCGTAGTTCTTTGTACTAATGTCGTAGTGCACCTTGACAGAGCGCGGGCTGACACGCACACAGTGCTCGAAGAAGAGCGCCTCGAACACACTCTCTATGATGCGCATATTCATCCGCATCTGCTTCTCTATGACGAGGGCGAAGAGGTCATCAAAATAGGGCTTGAAGCGGTGGATGAAGTTGCGCACGTATGTCACGTTATGTTGTGGCAGGTACCGCCCCTGCGCAACTAGGTCAATATTGGCCCACTCTACTATCTTTGCACATCTAAAATCAAAAATGCAGACGCCAAGATTCTTGACGCCCACGTCTATTGCTATTATGTAGCTCATAGAGCAATTTACACACCTTTTAGAAAGAATCAGACACTCGCTGAGTCATCAGTCGACTCCTCGGTGTTATGGCGCTTGCCTGGAGCGCCCTTCTCACAGTCTAGAACAAACAGCTGCGACCCAGAGCAACTGAACAGGCTGCACGTGCAGCCGTTTCTGCGTATCATCTTAATTAGTATAGCTGCGGTGGCTGCGATCAGACCAGTAATGCCTGTCGCTTCGCCGAGTGTGGTGAGTAAGTGTAGTACTTGGTCGTCCATGACATTAACAGCTTTAGATAATCTACGCAAAGCTGGTAAGCGCGCGGCCGTCCTTAATCTGCAGCCAGTTGTAATAAACGGCATACACATCGAGCGTGTGCTCTCCTCCACTCATGTAGGCTCCAGTACTGTCCTTGCCGAGCTCGACGGTCAGCTTGGCGTGTGACACCTTTGAGAAGTTGACGGCGCCAGCCGGGTTCGAGCCCTCAGGGTTGAGGGAGAAGGGGTAGACGATGATCTCCTTGCGGTCCAGCAGTGCTGCATCAGCGGGATTACTGTGGTTGCTCGACGTGTTGCTGTGTAGCATGGGCATGAGGCGATCCTGGATGTATTTCTTGTCGATACCAGAGCTGAGCGACGGGTGGCGGTCCTGTCCGTTAAGTGTGAGCTGGAACTTTGTCATGTGGCCCTTGTATGAGTAGAAGTCGCGCGTGTCCTCGTCACCGGAGGTGAAATCGTCATTCTTGCGCAGGACCAAGATAAGCTCACTAACGGGGTGCAGGAAGGAGAGATCCAAGGACACCTTGGTATCAGATTCCTTAACAATCTTGCTGTCGTGGTGCCAGAGCTTAAGCAGGCGGACGTGCTCCTTGTTCATGAGCGTGCTAGCCTCAGGGCCGGTAACGTGGATGTAGTGGCAGCGCAGCTGTGCCGTCTCGATGTCAGCATTCACGTCCTTCGCATCAATGTCAGGAGTTCCTGTACCAGACGAGTAAATCAGATCGTTCTTTTGACGGAAGCGGATCGTGATGCGCACGTCGTTGCACCCCGCGATTGCGGCCAGTGGAAAGTACTGCGACGGGTGCTTCGTGAAGAAGAGGCCGAGCGGGACAATGAAATCTCCCCCATCAGTCAAGGTACTGGCATTAATAATACTCAAATTTGTAGAGCCAGAATGAGCCTCAGCAATATTGCCAACGATGTCTGTGTAGCGCGACTCATCGTCGCGCATCAGCTCGTTAATAATGTCGAGCTGGTCACCGGTGATCTTCTCAATGTCATGCGAGCCGACGGAGAAGGTAATCTGGTCGATGCAGGCAAAGCCAAACTTCTTGACCCACGAGGCATGTGTCCCACTGGGCGTCGACGCGACTCCAGTTGTGGCAGGTTTCATCTTAAGCACAAGGTCAACTGGACCGAGCAGGTCGGCAGCCTTGGGGATGACGAACTGGACAGTGGAGCCGAGCTTGGCAGTGTTCTGGGAGTCGACGTCGCGCAGCTCCATCTGGAAGTTAGAGGTGCGAACGTAGCCGACGTTGGTGAAGTAGGAGCGCGAGTTGTCATACAGAAGCGCGTCCTGCGGACCCTGATTAATCTGAAGCTGCGGCATGTTTTCTACTGCTAGATGTATTCAGAAAAAGCCTAAGCCACTGTGTGTGCTACTAGATTCACTCCCGGACTCTCACTCGCCTCCTTCACGTACTGGGCCTTCTGTTGGCGGTACACTTGCTCCAGGCTCCGCCCTGCCGGCCAGCTCTTCAGAACCGTGTTCACTGGCGTGTCCACCCAGATCTGGTGGCTCGCCGGGTGATTCCAGTCGCTCGCGTTGTGCTGGCCCGTCGTCAGGCTGCTGTTCGGGTGGATTCCGCGCTTCACTAGATCCGACCCCCTCTGCTGTCGGCTCATCTCGTAGAGAACTAGAGCCCCGAGACCCAGCGTTGCGAGTCCTGGCGCGCTCGACATTTAGTCGCATCTGATAATTGGAATTTTGCAAAGCCATTCTATATTGCATCTTAGAGTGTTCCAGTCTTGCGTCCCTTAGTTGTTGCTGTAGGTCGTCTCTTTCCTCAGACACTGTAGCAAGATGCCGCTTCTCACGCGTGCGGAACTGCATCGCCCGCTCAAACGTCGTGTGGTGAGAAGGGTTGAGTTGCCGCTTCAGGTCCTCGACGTAGCTTCCACTTGAACTCCAGGGCACTGGATCACCTGCCTCAAGTTTGTGTAGCGCGGCTCTGTACCTGTCGTCCATTCCTGTTGTGATACTCAGAAATTACTCCCCCTTATGCTCCCCCCAGCCGAACTTATAGACGGTGCTGGGACTCCCAGCAATTGGGGAAGAATGATAGCCCATCTTCGTAGGGGTATGTTTGCTAAAGGCATAGGGTGCATTGCCCTTACCCGCGTCAGACCCTTTGTCAGCAAAACCGAACCTAGGCAACTTCGTGGCTGGGCCTTGTTTTCTGTGGGTGTTTTGTGGTGTGTAGCCCTCCTGGAACAATTGCTTTGGTACCGCACCCGACGGGCGTTGATCGCGCTTCTTACCCTGTGGGTAATATCGTGGATCTATGCCACGGAGAATGGACTCCTTACCCACGGTCTTCGGATCTGCCTGAAGAAAATGGTACTCGCCCTGGTCTACTAGTTGTTGCGGCTGCGTACGCTCATAATAAGCATCAAGGCGCTCGCCTGGACGGTTTGGTCGTCGTTTCTTGTCAGCGTATGGCTCACTATACAGAGGATCGCTTGGTCCGTCTGCCTTTATTGGTCGAGATGGCACTGCTCGTTTAGACAAAGCACCATTTACGGGCTCGAATGTACCGCCGATGGTGACATGCGCAAGTTTCATAGAAGGAGTAATGACGAAGTCTGAGCCTTGTGGCCTGGGCTTGACATTGCCCTGAGGATCTAAATCGGTACGATACATGAATTCTCGGATCAGAGCATCCGACCATTGCTGCTGCACACCAGCGTCTTTACCGAAGGTGCCTCGTGTGATATGATCGTCTACGATTCTTTTCATGTCAGCCGCAGCCTTGGCTTGCATCTCTTCATATGCAATATCAGTCTTCTTTGATAAGTCGTGACTTTGGAGTGCGTACTCTTCTGCACTAGTAAAGAGGCGGTCAGCGAAGTCCTTCAGACCGGCGTCGGACATCTGTGTTTGACCTGCTGTCGGTGCCGTCCAGTCGTCGAAGGCTTTCACTAGGACGCCAGAGTCTATGCTAAAGTACGACTCAACTAGAGCATAATACGCATCCTCACTGGACGTCTTCATTCGAAAGGATGGGGGCAACCCTAGATTATCGTCGGCACTTTCGTACTCCGACGTGTCTGGGGCAACCTCGTCTCTGGCACTCCCGTAATCCGACAAGACATCTTCAGCCAAGTCTACTGCATCCCCAGCCACCTCCCCAGCCGCATCTGCCGCCACACCCACCGCAGCTTCCGCGACACGCTCGACTGCACCGCCAGCATCTTGAACAGCGTTTTCAATTTGTACTGTTGCTGGAAGTGCTCGATCGCGCGCTGGAGGAGGTGGAGGTATGTAGGTGGGTTTGGAGGAGGGTGCGTTGTCAGGGGTTTCATCGTCAAAGCGGTTATTAAACAACATCAAATCCCCCGGATCGTCGTCGTCGTCAGGGTTGAATGGCGGGGGGGCAGGGGGGCCAGATCGATTTACCTGCATTTGGTTCGGCCAAGAGTCACCATCTGGCGGCAAGTTCCACCCACGAGAGCGGGTTCCTATTTCGTGATCATAGTCTGTGGTAGATGCTGGCGAGAGCTTAACTGGTCGCTTCTTTACCCAGTGCTTGAAGTACATCCAAGCCTCCTTAAGGTTCGATGGACCATACTCAGCCAGGATGTTCATTTGCAACTCGGCTTCATCCCTCTTGATAGCCTGCTTGCGAAGGTGATCACGCACTCCGTCCAAGTGTGTGAGCTGCCTCTTGCCCCACTGCGTGTGGTGCCAGCCATCCATCGGTTGGCCAACTTGTTCCCCCGCCACATGCCTGCGAACAGGTGCTCCAACCTCATTCATGTAGAGGTCATTACCCGGCTGATTAGCGTGGTGTTTGCCCTGCAGCCAGTCTTGAAATTCAGCATGCAGAGCTTCGTCTGCCTCTTTCTCAAAGTTGCGCGCTGTGTGATCCAGGTATGTCGACCTCACTTCAGAAGACGCCTGGTACCCTGTCGGATTGCCGTCGTTGTCGCGTGCTTCAACCAGCGCATTCTCCCTGGTCTTGAGATTGCGCAGCAAGATCTCATCTTGATACTTCGGCCACGCCCCGGGCGCAGCAGCCTCAGATGGTGTGCCGAGATTTGCACTGGGGGCATTCCAGTTCCACACCATCAATAACTATTCATCAGATAATTGTAACACTCTTATTCTGACACTTAGATGTAATGATATGGAGGGTCAGCAGCGAAGCGAGACGTGGCGCGCTGCTCGGCGCGGCAAGATGACCGCCTCTAATCTCGGTGCTACTCTCGGACTCGTGAGCTACACGAGTCGCGTCGAGGCCTTTCGCCGCGCGCTGGGCACCGACACTTTTGTAGGCAACGAGGCAACGCAATGGGGCACAGATAACGAGCCAAACGCGCTCCTCGACTACCAAACGTTGACCGGCAACGTAGTCCAAGCTACCGGCCTGCACGTGCACCCTACAATACCATGGATTGCCGGCTCGCCCGACGGATTTGTCGGCGAGGCAGGGATGGTGGAGGCTAAATGCCCATTCTACTTCAAGAGGGGTGGTGGCCGCCTGCACAAAGAGATCCCCAAGCACTACTACTTGCAGATGAACGCTCTACTCGAGATATGCGGCCGGGAGTGGTGCGACTTCATCTCCTGGTGCCCTGATGGTATGGCGGTGTATCGCGTGACCCGCGATGCGTCAGCGTTCGACTTCCTCCTGACATACTACGGCCAAGTTTTTGCCGCAATGGAGGCAAACATGTCTGCGCCACCGCCACTCTCTGCTAAGGACAAGGAAAAC
>VMHT01116525.1_pt1 | contig 19403 bp, 13 predicted proteins | sample 4693611 | NCBI WGS metagenome assembly VMHT01 (sample SAMN12280063, study PRJNA550983) | marine metagenome | isolation source: seawater sampled from same location over 5 years 0.02-0.2 micron viral filtrate | place: USA: collected off the coast of southern California halfway between the port... ...
AGTATTGTCAACTGTTTCTTGTGGTTTAATTTCAAACCTTACAGTTTTACTACCATCATCGTTTCCATAGAATACTGTATCACCTGCAGTAACATTATCAAACAGATATGTCTTATCTTTTAAATTAGAATTAAGCTGTTCATTATCGCCTAAGTGAAGAGATACTTCGTTACCCTTCTGTCTTAAACCTTCTAATGAATCTGATTGTAATACTCTAGTTTCTTTATTAGCCATTATTTACTCGCTATGCTTTTTAGTAATTTCTTTATTTCTGCCATATCGGCTTTTAATGATTCAATATCTTTGCTTTGCTGTAGATCTGTTTCAGCCTGTACAGCTTTACGATCTCTTGCTTGAATCCTTGCTTCATATGCCGACCTATTAGTATTTATAACCGCACCACTTGTTAGATCTTTAACTAGGTTAGGTTCATCTACTATTTCTACTATTTTTTTTCTTGCCATAATTTACGCCGTTGTTGCTATTGCTCTGAAGTCGCCAATCATTGGAACGTTCGAGCTGTTTTTAGATCTTAATACAATTTTTATTGCAAACTTTGAGAATGATAATGAGCTGGTTGTACCACTATTTACAACAGTAGGATTAATTTCGTAATGCGCTTCACTCATTCCAGAGTCTGATATTGGTATTGCCTTTAATGGATTAACTAGTGTCCATGGGATTTCGTTAAAGTTTGCATCATCACCAGAACCTTGAACTTTAAAATATAAATCTACTGATGAATCTGTAGGTCTATGTACTGATGTATATACATCAATTATATCAGCTTCGTTTTCTAATTCAATCTTCTTAGTTATATATTTAGCTAAATTAGAAGTACCTGTCGGTGCAGTTTCTGGTATATAAGTTCCTCTAGCTGAATAGGCTGAAGCGTTTGAAGTAGCATCATTAATTCTATTTTGAACTGTTACTAGAGATGTTCTTTCAATATCTAGTACAGGAGATATTCTATCGTTACCACCATTACTCAAAATACATTTAACTTCAGTAAGTGAAGTAGATCCTCCATTAGCAACGGGTGACATTACACATAATGGAATATCTGGCTTATAGTTACTATTTGGAAGTATTGTAACTTGTGGCTGTATACCATATGGTGATTGAGTAGAAGTATCCATAGAAGACCCAGCTGTTGGAAGCAATTGTGTAACAAGTGTAGTACCTGGTACTTGAGTATTCTCTAATGATAATCTTAATGTATTATAAGATCTATTTTCAGTAGCAGTCATTGCAGTTCCACCACCTACAATACCAGATGCAGTAGCGCTTCCTGTATGTGTAATAACATATGAGTCATGCTCTATCTCAGTAATAGCGTGTGCTTTATTAATCTTAGATATATCAGTAATACCGTTTTCAGCAACGAATCCAGCCAATGTTACCTGATGAGCAACATTTCCATAATGACCATGGTTTTTATGGTAAACTCTAATTTTAGTAGCTGTAAGAAACTCTAGTGGATTTGGATTTAATTTAAAAGGTTCGATAGCATCATTAACTAAAGTAATATATTGATCACTAGTAGAGAATGCACAACGATTAAGTTTAAACTTAAGATCTTTAGTTTGTTCAGCTGTCCATGTAGAAGCATTTGCAGATGTAAAGAACACTCCGTTGTATGGTTGTTTATTAACTCTTATAGATGTTCTTGTTAAATCCATTCCACCTACTTCAGCCACATATACTTTATAATCAGCTGAGTTAGCAATTAATACTATAGCATATTCAGTATCTCTTTCCAAGTATACTGGGAATTTAAATTTAACATTAGTACCAGTACCAGCATTAGCTGAAGTGGTAATATCTGCTGGATATACAACTACGTCTGATCCAGGAACTACTCTTTGTGTAGGATAACCATTTTCTACAGCTCTAATAGAAATTTCTATTGGAATATTTGCGTCCTTAGCATTAAAAAATATATCAACGCTGTTAGCAAATATACCAGCACCAGAAGAATCTGGATCTGTTATTACAAATGTTTGAGATACAGGATCAGTCCATCTTACTAATTCAACTGATTTTTCAAACGTTGTCCTAGTAACTGAATTAGATTCACCAACCTCTCTAGTAACTAGTCTTGGTATTTTGGTAGCAATAATTGTTTTCTGATGAACCTCAAGTAAACCTTGAGAATAAAATGTTGTTGATGCATAAGTATCAGCAAGATTAGAATCATTAGCTGAGTTATCAGTTAATTTAAATTCTCTTGAGCCTGTTTTAAATTTAAGAACATCATTCCTAGGAATAACAAATGATCCAGTACATCTACCAGCCGAGTCTGTTTTTAAAACTCCTGAATCACTAGCAGTTGCACCATTAGAATCAACCCATGTAGTTTTTCCACTATATGATTTAACAGCTGTACGTGTTGAAAACTGTACAAAGCTTGATTCTGTTTTACAGTATGCTGTTACATTAGTACCATTAAAGAATGCGTGTAACTTACTGTTTGGTTTCATAAGTTCAGCTTGGAAATATATTCTTCTTGAACGCATGAATGGAATAAAGTTTGTTTCTACAACATAATCTCCGACCTCTTTAAATTGTGTATCAGTTGCAATTGAAGTAGTTAATCCAGACCTAGAGGCTGTACCAGTTTCTGTAAATGCTATTTGAGTTTCTTTAATTATAGCTGCGTTTCTATTACGTGGTGCTTGGCCTAAACCTAGACTTTGTGCAACATTTTTTCCTACTAATCTTTGTGTTGATGTTTCACCAGTCTGTTCCTTACCTGCCCAGTTAGTTTCCCATTCATTCCAAACTGTTCCAAGAATACCTTCTTCTTCGGCCATTGCTACAAATTGATCGTATATACTATTATCATCTATTATAATATCTGGTCTAATGTCAACTTCTTTCCATTCATCTGAACCAGGAGATAATTCAATTTTTCCTTCCCATACAAATATATCATATGGATTTACAAATTCAGCATAAGTTGAAAATGGTTGATCTATATAAAGACTTGACGTATAAGGGAGAGTAACAATATCTCCTCTTCTTGCAACACCATCACCCTTAACTCCAAATTCAACTGAAGAGTTAACACACGTTCCAGCATCATTTGTTTTTCTTATAAGGTTAACATTTCTTTCATCGAACATCGGCCTAGCAAGACCAGCTGATTTATCAACTGCTATATGATAATCTGGATTAGATACATTACCTATATTATGTCCTGTAAAGTTATCTACGATAAATCCATTTTTAATTCTTGGGTTACCATCACCATCTAATAGTGGTGTTGATTGTGCTGATTTTTCTAATAGTGAAAGCGTAGTATAATATTCTAATGTTTTAATTCTTTTATCTAGCTTTCCAATATCTCTCATTGTGTATCGCTTATTATCATAAGGGATAGGTTTAATATCTAATTTATTAAATACATAAGGCGCAATGTCTAATGTGTATAACGGCATTGCATCTTTAACATTTTCAGGAGCTACTGGATCTATATTAGATACGCCAGTAACGTATTTGTATTCACCTTGTTTAGTAATAAATAGTTTATCTTTACGTGGAAGATACACGCTAATATTATTAGTAGCAAAGTTATCAGGAGCTACTGGAGATGATATAGCAGATATTCCACCTGAAAATGTTCCATCTAATATATTAGATGGGGATCCAATAGCTTTAACAGGTCTAAAATCTAAACAATCTCTTAGATCAACAACACCTTGAGAACTTTTAAATGATGGTATTCTTTCGTACTTAGCAGCCTCAGCAGTAGTAGGTGTACCAGTTGGGTCACCTGGAGTGTAATATGAATCTACTGAAAAGTAATCGCCAGGGCCGTGTGTGTAATGGTCATATGTAATTACCATCGCACCGGCTGGTACTGTTTCTCCACCTTTTAATATAATAGATGATTCCATATAAAAATTTTCTCTTTGGCCGTCATCTAATACAAATTTATCAAGAACAGACTTATTATTAACATCTGTAATATTAATTATTTTACTAACATCATTTACGCCTAGACGATATATTGAAGTACCATTAACAAAGGCCAGGTTTTTAGTTTGGTTTACAGCTAATGTTTTTGTTTTCGGTTGAAAATTATTTCTAAGAACTGTAACTATTGCTTGAATTGCTACACCATTATTCATGGCAACACCAGTATTAGCTGTACCTAATGTAAACTGAGAAGCGTTAATACCAGATTCAACTGTATCAATCGGAATAGCTTTACCAGATGCGTTATCAGCAATAGATACGAAGATGTCATCGTTATTAGCAAGAAGACCATTTTGAATAGTAAATATTGCTTTCCCTGATCCATTAATTGTAGTTGTAACTTTCTGTCTTACCTTGTATGAACCAACTGTTGAACCAGAAGTTTCTAAAGTTTTTACTGTGTCAAATGGTAACCTGTATACTAACGAGTTATTACCGGTATCAAATAAAGTGGCTGAAGTAGATGCTGCAGATGTGGTACCTACTGTACCTTTAAAGTCTACTCCACTATTTCCTTGTATAACTCCCTTAACACTTGCAAATACATTATTTGTTAACATCTGAACATCAAATAGATATAATCTGTAATGAGCATCACCAACACTAATATATTCTAATCCTCGTGTCCTTGCTGTACCAAGCAGAGTTCCAGCACCAGCAGCAGTATCTGTTAAATTGATTAACTTTAAATTCTGAACATCTGGTATACCTAGAATATCTGTAGGTCTTAATCTAATATAATTACCTAACGGTATAGCTGTAGTTGCACCAGACGCTAAACCAGTATCACTTGCTGTCCTTGGTTTATCTATAATAACAGGATCAGTAGCGCCTTTATCAACTCTAAATCCTTGTACATAAGCAACTGATGGTTCAACTGTAATAGCCATCTTACTAGAATCACCGCCATCAGCGACTAGCTTATATCCATTGTTTCCAGCGCCATCGTTTAAATGTTCATTAATGTCTAGAATAAATGGCCTTACTACATAGTTTCCGCTTTCATCAAATGTTCTAGTTGCAAATCTTTCAGTAAGTGCGACATTAGTGTCGTCAGTGGTAACAGATTGTGTAATACCATTTTTAATTTTAGTTAATGGAATAAAGTTAACAGTTGTTTGACTAGCTTCTAGTATATTATCTTTAACTAATGTAGCAGCGATTTGGTATCTATCTGCGCCAGGAGCTGTGTGATTGGGTGACCCACTAGCATTATCTGTTAATGAATCATCAGTTCCAGAAGTTACTACAGTTTCAACTACACTTAATCCTAGTGCGTATGTTGGAGTACTAGAATATTTATCTAAAATTAAAGTTTGGCCCTGTACATAAACAAAGGTACCATGTAAAAAGAACACACCCTCTTCTAAATATGCCGATGAACCTTTTCCTACTTTATCGCCTGTTATCACTGAGTTTGTCGATGCAGTCGTACCTACATATTCAGTTGCACTTGCTGAGGCTTCTCCACCAACTTTGCCATATTGAGTAGTACCGCTCCCGCTACTAACAAAAGCTTCTCCAGCTACAAACCTTTTAACATCTTTATTCACCCCGCCGTTATCAGTATATTTAATAAATAACGTATTAGGTTCTCCATTACTAACAAATTTACTAAAACCTACAACCTTAGCTTTAACTTGATTAACAGAATTTTTAGTACCAGTAATTGTTTTTCCAACAAAGTCAGCAATGTTAGTAGAAGAATTATATGAAGCTCCGCTTCCAGTAAGAATAGTAGAATAAAAAACATCTTCTATTTTAATAAAGTCATATTCAATGTCTACAGAAGTTTTACCACCGATGACGGCTGAACCATTATTAAATGCCCACTGTCCATACTTATCAAGCTGTGCTTGCAATGCGGTCTGCATCTGAGTAAGCTCTCTAGCTTGAACAGAATATCCTGGCTTAAATAATATTCGATGATAGTTTTTTGATTCATCGAAGTCATCGAAATACGGTTGGCTGTCATAGTTCTTAAGGCTTTTACTTATTGTCATCTTTTTTCTCTCTTCTTACTAATATTTATAAGATATATTAGAATTCAATTATGAGTTTAATATCTTCAATCTGAGTAGCTGTTCTGCTAATGGGTGCTCTATTTTCTAGGAATACCATTTCACCGCTACCTTTATGTGCTTCAGCTGTAAAATTAAATCCACCGTTTCCTGTAGTATCTAGTGAGGCTGAACCTGATCCTCCATCAGCTGAAGTACTAACTGTCTCACCTGTTGTAAACCTAGTATAACCAGTCTTTTCGTTTTGGTGATAATAAATTCTTCCAGCCTGTGGTCCAGTCTGTGGCGCTTCTACTACGAAAGCCTTAGCTCCACTTGATGCACCTAATATAATTTGATCAGCATCAAAGTTAACAGTTGTTTGTCCTGATGCAACTTTTAAAAACTGAGTTCCTTTTAATGTAGCCGCTGTTGCTGGTGTGGTTAAATTACCTGATACAATACTTCCAACTTTAACATTAGCTGCGATTGAAGATGGGTTTTTAATTAAACTAACTTGTCTGAAATCCTGATTAATTGTAAGGTCATTACCTGATTCTGTTCCTGTAAGTAAACTATTAATACCAACATAGAAAGCTCCAAGTTCAGATACTGGATCTACGCCGTGTCCGCCTGGAGGAGCAAGAACTGCTCTAGCCGTTGCAATAACTGGAGTTCCAGAATCACTAGAATTTTTTGTTATAACAACATCTGCTACTGTGTAACCGCTTCCTTTATTAGTAATAGTAATACTAGTAAGTCTACCACTACTATCAATATCAGTTCCATTAACAACAGCTGCAGCATTATTGCCGTCACCTGTAATAGTAACTGTAGGTCTGTTTGTTGTTGAATACCCAGACCCTGAAGTAACACTATCGACTCCAGCAGTAGTTATAACTAATCTCTCGATTCCTTCGCGATTACTACTTGCAGCTGAAGCTTGCTGCGCTACTTGCTGTGGTCTATTAGGATCGGTATCTGCTAGATTTGATGTTATTGCTAAAGTCTTTACTGGCATATATGAAGTGGTTAGGAATTTTTCTGAATCAGCAACGGTAACTGTATACATATATTTCCATTGGTAACCATCTTCTGCAGAGCCTGTAGGTTGTTCTGAGGTATGTACAGGTTCAACTGAAACACCGGAAGGACCAGCAATAACACATTTATAAACTTTAAACTGAGAAGTCATAACATAAAACGGGCTTTGAGAATCAAAGATAGATGTAGGAGTTATTGTACCACTAATAGATTCTTTATAATCTGAATCCCATGGTTGATAACTATCACCTGCAGTCCAATTATGTCTTGGTACTACATGTGATACATCAGTGCTTGCAATCCTTTTAAGACCGATCATGTTCTGCCAAGCTTCTGCTACGTTTGTTTGGTTGTCGTATGGAGTAAAAGCATCAGTGTCTGTTTTATCGGATGTGCTGTTTGACCAAACGTCTGCTTTACCGATGCCAACATATACACTGCTAGTTTCTACGTCCTCTTTAAAATTTTGAGCATTTACTACTCTAAACTGTGAAGTTACTATTGCTGTCATTTTTCTAATTCCCGTTGTTTATACATTATGTTGTAGACTTATGTGTTATGCTACTCATACCGTTATATCTATTTATATTAGTTATAGATGTAGTTGTAAGTAAATTTGCACCATATTCTTTTAATGGCACATTATCTCTAAATTTCCTGGTTGAAAACCAATTGTTCTTTTTGATATTATAAAAGTTATTATCATGATTAATTTCAAAAGTATCTTCAAGGAGATTCATTACTAATTGTAATATCATAGTAGTGTCCTTAGCTCTTACTTCGTCTTGGACACCAGAACCAAGTCGTATCTCAGGTTCTAAAATATATCCATTGCCAGGATTAGTAGGAGTTATAATTGTATTATTTGCTAATGGCGAAGGAACTAATTCTGCTCTTAATTTACCATTACCACTAACTGTTACTGTTGGAACAGATGTATAACCACTTCCATGGTTTGTCATGACAATTTTACTTATGCTACCGCCAGCCATCTGTGCTACTGCAGTAGCATTGGAGCCACCACCACCGCTTATTGTTACTGTTGGAGCAGATGAATAACCACTACCAGTATTTACTATCTGTATATTATTAATCGTTGTTGGCTGAAGTAAAAGTGTTGCTGTTGCTTGAACGTTAGTTGATAGTGGTAAACCTAACGCGTTCTTTGATGTTGGAGCATCTATAACTACCTTAGGTGGAATTCTATATTTGTGATTAGTGTTTGCAATACCATGTAAAAATATTTTACTTATAGTTCCAGGATTACTTACTGCTGGTATTGAAGCTGCAATTCCTGTATAACCTGATCCTACATTGCTGATAACAAATCCATCTGGTGATAATGAACCATTAGCTGTAACTTTACAAGTAAGAGCTCCACCTGATCCACCTGATCCTGTTATTGTAACAGTAGGACCTGTATAAAGCTTTTCACCATTAACTATTGTTTCAGTACTAAGATTTACTGGATAACCATAACCTGCTTTAGCAATCTCAGCTGAAAGTATTTTACCAGCATTTGGATTAGCTGAGCCATTAGGTAATAACACTGGTTGTAAATTAATACTAATCTGTCCACTTCTTTTAATAAGTGCTGATGGTCTTGGTTCAAACATTGAAGCAAACATTTTAACTAACACTGGAACATCTTCTATTCCAATCACTCCAGGCTGTCTGTCAGGCATAGATGATAAAGTTAATCTATTAATTCTAGGGTAACCATAAAAGAATTCTCCTGTGCCTTGGCCATGTTTTGGTCCACCAATATGAGGAACCTCATACATAGCTTTTGCGCTATCCCCTAAAGCCTTTCTAGTTAATTGTAGTAATATTAGAATCTCTCCAAAGAATTTAAATCCAGCTGGGTGAACTAATTTACTAAATGCTGATGACCAATCTGTTACGTTCCTACCAGTTCTAATAAGGTATGAAAACTTTTGATAGAAGTCACTGTCTTGTATTTTGATTTCGTCTGATAGCCAGCCTTTATGATCTAGGTACTGTCCCTGTGATCCATCCCATGCACCTGACGAAGGTATTAAAGTTTTATCCCATGGTCTTTCAACTTCTACTTCTTCGTTAAATAATAATCTGAAGAATATTTCAATAGAATCTGAAGCACCTCTAACTTTATAGAAGTCGACTATCTTTTTATAAAGAGACCTTTTATCTACATTAGATAAGTCTCTAGGAATTGCCGCGGCCACTTCTTTCTGCATCATTTCTAAATAGTCTTCTGTGTTCTCATCAATGTCTAATGCTTCTTCAATCGCATTAAGAACATATGATGGACCAGGACCTACCCAATATTTAATTACAGTTGTCAGAGTAGCTTGTAAACCATCAAAGGTATCATCAGCAAAAACAATTCTAAATGTTTTACCGTGAGGGCTAGTATCGTTTTTAAGTGACCCAGGAAGTTCGTTACCATTAGTAATATTAAGCTGTGGTGCACCGGTTCCTGTAAGAGGAACTTGTATACTTTGTCCAGGTTTATATACAACACTGTTAAATGTTATATTTGAATCAGTATTGTTTTTAATTAATAATGTACTACTTGCTCCTTGAAAGTCTGAAAAGAAATGATCGTTAGAATTTTCAGGATCTTTAATTCTAAAAACACCTTGCTTACTTAGAATAGTATCAACAAAGACTTCAGTCTCTTGATATATAAACTCTTCCATATTATTAAATTCATAATATGATTTAAGTAATTCTTTAATCCCTCTTTGATTAGACTGATCTCCGCTACCAACTTGGTCCTGAAGAATATTAGTAGGTATAAGTTCATCAAGTCTAAGATTCTCTTTTGTCTTACGCTTACTTGAAGCAACTGATTCGATATAACCAGGTGTTTGTGCTTCTCCTCCATATCGAGCCATGTGTTATCCTCTAAGTCTTGATGTAGTGTTATACGATATAGTACCAGTGCTTCCTGATACAGCAATAGAATCGATCTCTGGAGTAATATTAGTTCTTAATGGATCGATTGCAATCAGCTGATCTCTCTTAGGAGCAATGTCTAAAGAAGCTGGTGTTACTGTAATTCTAATTCCACCTGTTGGAACAACTGAAGGTGCAAAGTTATTTAGTACAACTTTACCTGAAGTAGTATTTACGCTTCCTGCATCTGTTATAACAATAGTTTCTGCACCATCTACAATTTTATAAACATATACTCTACGGTCATCCTGTCCTTCTACTACTTCATCTCCAAAGAAATGATCAACACCATCAACTTGGAACGCTGTTGATGTAATAACTGAATCAGTACTACTACCAGTGACATAAAAAGAACCTGTAAAGAATAAAGTAAAATTATTATCCTTACGAGTCAAGCTTGGTGTGATTTTTTTAAATAACATAGGACGTACAGTTGAGTTAACAATTGATGGATCAGAGTTATCGATTGCTTTTAATAGTTGTGAATGTCTGAACACTCCATCAAATTTATTGAGGTTATTAAAACTATAATCCTCTACTGTATCACTGACCACGCTAAGTAGATCACTTGCACTTCTGTCAGTCAGGTTATTATTATATTTAAAGAATACATCTAACTCTAGGTAAGTATAGTTAGGATCAACCATAACCGGAGTAATAGAGACTACGTTCTTACCTTTAAGGATAGTATTCTTAATTGTATTCTTTTGTGCGACTGTTAGTGTTTCGTTTTGTACTGGTTTAACACAAACATATACGCTACCATAATCTGGTGGATCATTATCTTCACCACCCCAGGTACTAATCGCATCGATGTCTGAGAACTCTCTTTGAATAATAGCACGATAGTCATCTGTGGTTACCGCTCTGTTCTGAGAAGTAAATGTTAGCGGAGCATTATATCTTATTGACTCTAATGTCTCTCTGTCCGAGCCGCCAGTAGACTTACTGACCAGGCTTATGGAAACAGCTGATGCACTGAATGGTCCGATATTAATATTAGATCCCATTCCGAAATTCGTCGCACCATTTACATCCTTACCATTTGTATACACATAGTCGAGCGTTACGATATTATTTGACAGAGGACGGGATCCAATAACACCATCGCCAAAGAACACTTCGTAATATTCATTTGCATTCTCTTGTAGATGAAAGATACGAGTTGCAGCGTCGACATTCAGTAGCGTAGTATACTTAGTATAGATATCGAATGCAGAAGATAAATCGTTAGCCTGTACACGAACACGTAGCGTAGATGTATCTGCATCCTTATCTGATATCTGATACTTCTGATTCGTTAAATCATTGTCTACTCTAAACTTTAATGTCTTTAATGTACCTTCTGCGATCTCCACATTATTAAAGGTATACACATTTGTGACTGAATCGATTGTAGCGTTATCTGCAGAGAGGACGACGAACGAAAATTCTCTACCGCCAACAGTTGTGACTAACTGCGTTCCTCGTGCGAGTGTTAGGTTTGCAGGATTATTCGAAGCCTGATCACCAGTGAATCCTGTGACCGCAATATTAACAACTGCACGAGAAGCGAGTTTAGACCTTGGAGTATATCCAAGCAACCTTGCCCGAGAGACTACATTACCACGTATTTGTGCTGAGTCTAAAAAGGCCTCGTTTAAACTGAAGTGAGCAGCCATTGCATTATAGTGTGTATTATATGCTAATACATCTAAGAGTACACTCATACCACTTCCTTCGAAATCATAATCATTAAATGTCGACTGTGTCTTCAGATAGTTCTTAAGATTCTTTTTAATTTGGTCGAAATCTAATTCCGTTACTTTAAAATTTGTTGCCATAATTCTTTACCTTAGTCTTCGAAGTACTAATTCAACTTCTTGTTCTATATCGTACTCCTTTATATTATAGTGTGCGGTTATCCTATATGCGTTATCATCTGCCAGATCATCAATAAACACATTATATACTTCAATCCTTCCCTCATGTATATTCAACACATTCTCTATATTCTCTTTTAATGCTATCTTTGTTATGGTATCAGCAGGTTCAAATAACAACCCTCTCATATTTGCACCAAGTGTAGGAGCAAAAGGTCTATCATAGAAGTTAGATAACAATAAGTTCTTTACTGCATTACGTATTGCCTGTTCATCCTGTGGTATATAAAGATCTTTTGTTTTATCATTTATATAGAGAGATAGATCAAGGTCAGCCCATCCTTTCTTACGAGAGGTACGTACCGAGGTCTCACTATCTGATATAACGAATCCTGAATTGTGTCTATTAACTGTTCCCATGTATCTATTTATATCCTTTTAGTTATAGTTAACAAGGTTCTGGAGACAAATTTTTCTCGAGAAATTTTTTTTATATAATGCATGTCGAAGCAAAACTCAGATTCATATCGAAGAACATGCATGTACTAGCCCCCCGCCACCCCTGCATGCATTTCCCCTAGTATATAATGGCCAATATGCGTACACAGATGCCTCATATATTCTCCGGAAACACTGTACAAATGCTCGAAAGTATGGTATAATATAATAGGTTCTATGGGGGGCAGAGGTAGTACTAATACCTTTACTGTATACACACATGTTCTCTATACCTTTATATAATGTACTTTTATGTACATGTCTCATTAGATCACACACTCCGCGCATCTTTATTCCTCTCTGTATACCATAAAGTATACTATTCTGTACAGTGTTATGTACATATTCCATGGTGCCTCTAAGGTATTCTCTTATATGATCCGATGTGGTACTCTGTTGTCTTATCGAGGTAAACCTAGGATCAACGTTTCCACCCGGCCTCCAAGTGTTTTTTCGACCGTTGCAATTGTTGCATTCACTAACCTGCAAAGACATTACTTGATCCATCTGCTACTGATGTACAGTCTGCAACCTCATCGTTCTTTCTCCCTATACCCTTACCATTAGCGAATACTGTACTAGAACCAGTTGCAATCGCTGCACTATGAGGTGTACAAGGACCATGCGGAGGTTTTAGATGTATACTATTCTTATCTCCCTGTCGCGATACTGGTATACCATTACAAAAAACGTTAGAACTACCCATGGCTCTAACTGGTCCACTACAATGTGTTTGATCTGGATCCCCTACGCGCGCTACTTTCTGTGTATCATTGGCCATTATATACTCCCTAGTTTGGTGTTTATCTGTGCAATTGTGTAGTTTATCTTATTATCTGCAGATACTGTTTCTGTAGAAGTAATAGATGTGTCTGATATTGTACTAGGATTAAATGCAAGATTAGGATCTAGGTATGCAATTTTACCTGAGTAACCTCTTAATCCAAGTGTATCACTATAGTATGGTGAATCTCCTACGTTAGATGATGGAATTGGTTGTGTTCCTGTATCATATAATGTATCTGTACCAACAGCATGATCACGAAAATACTTTCTTAGTTGAGCTGGCGTTGTGGTAGGATACTTTCCTAATACACATGCAGCCATTCCTCCAAGATTAGGTGAAGCAAAGGATGTTCCTTTCGCTTCGTACTTTCCATTCTTTCCTAAGACCATATAGATTCCTTCTCCTGCAGCACATGCATCAACACGATCACCTCTATTACTAAATGTTGAAAGTGTTTCTTTATTATTTAATCCAGAATCAACACCGAATTGTGTACTTAATGATGCAACTGCAATTGTATCTCCCGCAATTGAAAGACCTTCTCTACATAATGCATGAAACAATCCAACTCCAGGAGGATTTTCTCTATTATATACTAATACTCCATTGTTATGGTCAATATTGTCAGGTAACGCAATCTTTGCACTATTATTACCTGCAGCAGATACATGATGGACACCTGCTTCAATCATATCTTCTAATGGTTCTATGTAAACTGGGTAATGTATGGCATTCGTTCGATCTGAAATATGGTTTAAAATATCAGTTCTGTTTTGTGCAGTCAGAGCTTTTGCATCCATACTACCTCCTCCTGGGACGGTATACATTTGAAAAGCAGGAGGTTTTGAACTATTACCATATGCATTTATACCTCCATTAAATATGCGATGTCTATCAGCTGAGGTTAAAGGCGCGCCTGCAGGTGCAATTTCCGAATATATCTGATCTCTAAATATAACTGAACTTGCACCACTGCCCCAAGCAGTCGGCGTGGCCCATTCATATGCATCTACCACTATAGTTGGTCTGCTGTTTCCTTTATTTTGATGAAACGATTTAATGGCCTGCCATGCATGAGTATGTAGTGCCATAAATCCACCCATTTGATTCCTTGGCCAAATATATATTTTAGCTCCAGTGGCCCAACCATAAGTGTTACTTGCTGTAATGTATGCCACTGCTTCTGCATGAGAGTCTACTGGAACTGTTGTGCTATCGAGTGCATAATTGACTGTAGAAAGACTGTGCATTCCAGATAAACTATTCCACTGAAAATTTTGTACTCTGCTTGTGCCGAGTGTTAAAAATTCTGGATCATTAAACTTTAATACACTTTCAATCTGTAATACAATATCAACGCCTTCTCCAATGTATGCATTATTGTATTGAGAATTAGAAACAGTGTTAAACGATGTGTTGTTTGTTTGGCTCTGATGTCTGATCAAACCCCAGTTACCTAAAGGCTTTCCATCTGGAAAGCTTCCAGGTATGTGTGTATTTTGGTGTTCTCTAATATAGTTTATTTGTTTTGATACAGCGTCCACAGGATGTTCAATATCATCTTCACATAGACAATAGTTTACAGCTTCATGATTTTCTAGTGCTTTTACCTGTTCGTCAGTGCAGTCTGCCTGGAAAAATTTAGGATAATAGAGAAGCTCATCCTTAACATTACTTACAAGTGAATATAAATCTCTCTGGTCATGACCAGGATTTAATACTATGTTATATAGTTTTGTCATAATTATATAGTTCCTAATTTAGTAGTTATCTGCGCAGCAGTAAAGTTAATGTTATTACTAGTTATTCTAACGCCTTGTGAATCAAATAATGGTATACCAGTATTATCTATGAATATTGTATTGTCCGGTGCATTAGCCCCAGCTTCAGATAGAACTACCGCGCTCTGCGATGTATCATTTATAATGACACTGGCCGACAGATCTGGATAGTCATTTAATGTAAGTAAAAATGTCTCAGGTCCATCTTCTGATAAAGCGTCTGTGACTGTTGTAAATGTAATGGTACTTAAAGATTTTGTTGAATCAAATTCAAAGTTACCAGTCAATTGACCTTCAATATCATCTTCACTTATTCCAGTAATAGTGTATGGTAACAGGGTAGTCTCTGTATATGGGGTATCTGTCGATAGCGATATATCAAATGATTCTCCCTCATCTATAAATGTAGACTGTGATTTTATTTCTAAAACACGCTCTGGTGCACTGACGTCTCCAGCTGGAATAGAATTAGAATACGAAATAGGTGGATTTGTTCCTTCAAAATAGTTCTGTAATACTTCTTGAAACTGCTTAGTACTTGTGTTAACAATATGTATTAACTCATCAGTAAATACATTCCTGCTTATTATATTACCTTCTGCATCTACTTCATTGTAATCTATCTGTAAGTCATATATTTTAGAAAGGCTGTCTCTCTCGTCTTGCATTGCAAAAATAAGATCCTGGCCTGGAGGAAGTTGTTCAAGACTAGTTATAATTGTTGGCTGTACCAAAGCTGGAAACCTAAGTTTTTGTTCCTCAAACTCTTCATCTGATAAAGCAACTGGCTTAATATAAACACCACTCTCATCTTCGTAACCTTCTACAAATCGAGTAGCCGATCCTTTTGGAATGTATATAATATAGTCATCGTCATATAGATCTTTATACTCACCAAATAACTTAATCATATTTGGATATACACGTCGTGTCACTCCACTGTCATCTTCACCGCGTGAAAGAAACGATACATTTGTTACATTGATACTCGATGCATCTCCAGGAGACGTTATACTAATTGTAATATCAAATGGTATTCCTCTTGTTACTGCTGGAGGTTGTTGTATAGAAACAGCCATATTAGTTTAGATCAATCCTTGCACCAGTGATGGAAACATTACCACCTGCATTAAGGTCTATATTACCAGTGACGTCTGCAGCATAGTTACCACCGACTGTAAGATTGCAATCGCCGTTAATGGTAACGTTTGAGTTTCCACTGATTGTTACAGTGTCATCTCCAGTTGTAATCTTTATATGATTACTGTTGTTATGTTCTACGTCTCCATTTGGATGCATAAGGATATATGTTCCAGACGTATGCCGTATATGAATCCGCTCAGCACCAGTAGTATTATCAAACTCTACTAAATGACCAGCTTCAGTTTTGTGTACTTTATTTGTAGGAGGGTTAAGTTGTGCCTCGACTGGTATGTCAATTGTTCCATCTGTAGAAGATGTAATTGAGCCTAATATAACAGCATCTTGAGCACTTGGACCATCTCTAAAGAAACCTACAACCCAAGACTCGACCATGAGCTCATGGTTAGAACCAAACCCTTTATATGAAGAGGACGTATTAGGCATCATTACTGTAGCCCATGGTAGTTTATCTGTAGGTAATACTCCCTTGTCCATTGTATGGTAACCAATGCACCTAACACGTACTCTATTCATGTATAATGGATCACTTACGTCTTCTACAATACCTGTAAACCATACAAAGTTGTTATTTGGTGATATGAATTGATCTTCTTTACGGCTAATCATTACTCTGTCTCTCCATTCATGTCCATTATATAAGAATCTTTATTGCAATATACGGTCATTTGATACTCTTCGTCAAAGGAGTGTTCTATTTGTGTTACAATGTGTCTACCGCTAAGCATTTTATCCATCTTTATGTTACCTTTTATTTCACTAGGATCTTGTGTACGAGGAATCTCAAGGTATATGATACTACCAACTGTCAGATTTAGATCGCCAGCGAGTTGAAGCCGTTGCGTTAATGTATCTAATCCTTGTAGAGTGGCCTGCTGATTCAATAACGTCGGTGATGATGTATTTGAATAGTTATTTGAATCAAATGCTTTACTATTAGATGATACATAATGGTGGTGTGAATCAGTGGCTTCTTTTAATAATACGGATCCAAATGTAGATGCATCGGCATATACAGGATGTGCATTTAAACGTGTTGCATTATCGTCTGCCTTCATGACATGTGTTGTTACTGTCTTTGTAGCAATATCAATATCTGTTAATGTAGAGGAATAACCGCCGGAAGCCAGTGTTGCAAGTTGCGATAGATCTAAATCAGATGAAAGCTTTTGTATCTTTTTACGTGCTTCTTCATAATACTCTTCATCTCCTATCTGCGATTTAAAGTATGGAAAATGATTATAGGTATCGTACACTTCGTCATTTAACAAAGATGCATATGAACGTAGACTGACACCATCTTTTGCAGTCTCATAAAAGAAATAAGGTGTTCCTTTATCGTATGTATTACGCATTAACCAGGATATCGCCTCTAATGGATGTAATCTAGGGTATATACCTTCAACAGTACTCTTTGAATCTGTCTCTACAATATGAGTTCTTGACACTCCAGCGTCTCGCATTAACTCTTTAATTGATGATGCAAGTGTTCCTCCAAAGGGTTTAACCATTCGTTTTGTATGTGAAATGTACATGTGTTCAGAGAATGCTTCTATCTGATATACTTGTAACCCTGGCTTAGGCTTGGAATGATTATAGATCTCAGAGATAAACACTGAGAAATTAAATTGTTTTTTCTTATTATCGTTTAAAGAAGTATGCGTTACACCTAATATAATCTCTTCGCTACCTGTTATCTTTGCAGCTTCAAGGAATGAAACCCCATCTGCAATCACTAGATTGACCGTAATAGACGATTGATAGAGTGATTCTAGGACCTTAAATGAATCGACAAGATCGATTATATTGAACTCTTTACCGCTATTTGATACAATTGTTGCAGTCTTTAACTGATATGAAGAGGGTATAATACTCTTACTTGTACCTGGCTGTAGAAAATGTTGATTACTCATTAATCATAGTCTCAAAATCTTCTACGAATCTATCGATATATTGTGGCGATATGACACGTATACTTGACCTTTTCTCGTTTAAATCAAATACAAATGACTGATTAGATTGGTATGTAATATCGTTTATAGATGTACCACCGCTGACATATACACTATTGTCTGTTGGCCTTTTCTCTGGATCATTGGTTAAATGCCAGTGATGTGGTGCATCTCTGTAGGGATATACTCTAAAGGTGTTGACATTATCATTAGAAAGATTGCCAGTAATTATTTCTGACCTGCCAGATGGAAGGTCAGGATCACCAAAAAATGTACCTGTTACGTCCTTTAACACTAATTGATTAAGGTCAATATCTTTTTTAACTAATGTGCCTGTTGGAACAGCAGCTTGATTTTGTCCTGTACCGCGATTTAGTATGTTCGCTTGGCCAGTGATTGTTTCATTTAATCTAAATCTACCTGCAAGTGAGTCTCTGAATGTTGTAACGCCAAGGTCAGTATTGGTTACTGTAACAGGGTTTGTTGTAATTGCTATACCGCTGTATTCTTCTTCAAGGTAATCTTCCATTACACTACGGCTCATTGGCCATGCTCTCATCCCATCATGCAACATTTCGTTAATTATAAAGAATGTCCAGTAATATTCTGGTGTATTATACAACCTTTGAGATACAATATCAGGTCTTTCACCATCTTTAATATTATAGTTTAGGTATAATGAAGGGTTATCAATACTTGAGCCTTCAATTCTAACTGATCGATATATGTCAACTACCTGTTGTATAATACCATCACGGTTAAAATCATAGCTTTGTGTTGGAAATTGTTTAAAGAATGACATGATTATTTACCTCGTACCTGATCGTATCCTTCACCTGTACCATATAGGTCATCACGTGTAAGGTTCTTTGTTTCCTGGAATGATAATGCAATGGATGTTTCAACCGGTGCACCATCTGCGTGGAATATGTTTGCAGTTTCGTTATATGAAGTTGTTGCATTTACTAGATAACAATCTTGAATAAGTGGTAAGAATTTAGATTCATCTGCACCTGATGTATAGAATCTAATCTTAAATGTTGGTGGATATTGTAATGCAAACACTCCTAACTTCTTAGGGTATAGATTCTTTCTAAAAAAGTTTTCAATCTGTCGTGCTTCTTCAGCTTCATCTGCAGATTCTGATACTAATTTAAATGTAAATGCAAATGTACGAACAGTTGTAGATTGAAACGCAATATTAGTAAATGGATTAGATACAATACCTTTCTCTAATCCCGCAGTTGTTGAAAAAGCTTCTGCAGAAGCGCCTTTACCCTTTAGTAGATTAAGGCCACCAATAGCAACATCAGCTTCAGTCATTTCAGCTTCTCCACTACCTGCAGATTTTGCAGCACCAATTGCACCAAGATCTACTGATGTGTAACCTG
>VMHT01012626.1_pt1 | contig 19402 bp, 25 predicted proteins | sample 4693611 | NCBI WGS metagenome assembly VMHT01 (sample SAMN12280063, study PRJNA550983) | marine metagenome | isolation source: seawater sampled from same location over 5 years 0.02-0.2 micron viral filtrate | place: USA: collected off the coast of southern California halfway between the port... ...
AAAATGCAATATTGAAAAATGAAAAACTATATTGGGTTTATAAGAATATTCTCGTAGAGGGTTGTAGATTTCTCAAAGATGTAGAATCTAATGGCGTTCCTTTTGACCGTACTCGTTTAGAGTTTGGACAAAAAAGAATGGGTGAAGATATACAGAAAGCAGTAGATGCACTACAGGAGTTTCCTGAAGTTAAAGCATTTATCAAAGCAAAAGGTGGATTCAACCCTAATTCAACACTACAGTTACGAAGTCTATTATTTGATTACATAGGCTTAGCCCCAACGGGTAAGAAAACGGGTACTGGTGCTGATAGTACTGATGCGGAAGTATTAGGATTACTAGCAGAACAACATGAAGTACCAAAACATATTTTAGAGATTAGACAGAAAGTTAAAATTAAGAATACATATCTTGATAAGATTATTCCTAATCTCGATAGAGATGGTAGACTTCGTACAAACTTCAATCTACATGGAACAACTAGTGGTAGATTGAGTAGTAGTGGTAAATTGAATATGCAACAACTTCCAAGAGACAATCCCACAGTTAAAGGTTGTATAAAAGCAAAAGCTGGAAACAAGATTGTGGCAATGGACTTGACAACCGCAGAGGTATATTGTGCGGCTGTGCTTGCAAATGACAAGGGTCTAATGAGAGTGTTCCAATCTGGTGGTAATTTCCATAGTACGATTGCGAAACAAGTATTTAGACTTCCTTGTGAAGTAGAAGAAGTTGCTGAATTGTATGGCGATAAGCGTCAACAAGCAAAAGCAGTAACATTTGGTATCATGTATGGAGCTGGCCCTAAGAAGATTAGTGAGCAGGTTACTAAAGATAGCGGAACGCTATTTACTATGCAAGAAGCCAACCATGTTATTCAAGATTATTTCCAGGCGTTCCCAAACTTGCGAAGATGGTTAGATGATATGCAGAAGTTCATTCAAGCAAATGGCTTCATCTATTCACACTTCGGAAGAAAGAGAAGACTACCCAATGTGTTCTCGCAAGATAAGGGAATCGCTGCCCACGAAGTAAGGTCAGGAGTTAATGCACTTGTCCAGTCTGTATCATCCGACATCAATCTGCTTGGTGCAATAGATACTCAGAAGTATATTCGTAAGACTGGTATGAAAGCAAAAATCTTTGCCTTAGTGCATGACTCCATTTTAGCAGAAGTTCCCGAGGATGAGGTAGAACTCTATAGTGCAAAACTGAAAGAGTTTATACAAAAAGACAGAGGATTAATGATACCAGATGCACCAGTAGGCTGTGACTTTGATGTTGCAGATGATTATAGTTTAGGAAAATTTGGTAAGTTATACAATTTATGAGTTTAGTAACAGTAATAAAACATTATGACGAATTAACAACAGACGAGTTGTATAGAGTTATACAACTAAGAATACAAGGGTTTATAGTAGACAATGGAACTTGCTACCAAGACCTTGAAGCACATTATGATAAAAATCAATACTATATGATGTCATATGATACAGTAAGAGGCATTGAACCACAGCTTATGGTTGGGGTAAATGCTTTATGTATGAATAAAACTTTTATAGGAGATGATGGGGTAGAATACAATTATCCTGCATTTCGTAGACAAGTTTGGGAAAAAGAATACAAAGGTATAGGTGGAAGTAGTTATGATTGGTTTAATGCAAAAGAGTTTTGTAGAAAAGAATTAGGTAGTCCTAATATGATGTGTGAAATCATGTATGAAGGTGGCAGACAAACTTTTCTAGACTTTGGTGCTAGAGAAGTATCTACTAATGTAGATGCTGCAGGAAGAAAGAATTGGGTATTCGTTTATGAGGAGTAGTATGAAAAAATTTATTTTATGGGTAGTGGATTGTTGGAGATTAGTAATGGATAATAGATATAATCCATTGAGATTCATTCCAGACCCTAGTTTACAGATGTACTTTACAATGGTATTATTTACCATGTGGAGTGTATACTTTGGCTTTGTAGCCGCACTATACATGGGTTGGTTAGGATATAGTATCGTAACTAGCTTGATAGTACACTTTGCTGTTCTTATTCCATTATTCTTTACAAATGCAATATTTCTTGACGCAGAAAGAGATGGTGCACAATGGTTGAAAGATTGGAGAGACGAGGAGTAAGTGAAAGTATTAATATTCGGACAAGCAGGTGCGGGCAAAACCTATCTGTGTAACGGAGTAAAACAAATAATGGGCGATAGAGTCGTTCACATCAACGCAGATGAAATGCGAGAAGAAGCTAACGATTGGGATTTCTCAGAGGCAGGTCGTTGGAGACAGTTTAGAAGAATGTTGAATAAGGCAAATGCTGTATCAGAAAGTGGTAAGATTGCCTTAGTAGATTTTATATGCCCATACAAGTCAGGTAGAGAGCAGTTTGATGCTGACCTGACTATTTTTATGTCTACAATAGTAGAGGGTAGATATAAAGATACTAATAAAATATTTGAGTGGCCTGAGTGGAATGAGTATGATTACGATATACATGAGTGGGATGATGATGACCCTATTGATGTATGTTGGAGTATAGGACAAAGAATATGGAAAGATGAAACCCCAACAGTACAAATGCTAGGCAGGTGGCAACCATGGCATGAAGGACACCAAGCTCTACTAGATAGATGCCTAGAGAAAGCTCCACAAGTACAAGTACAGATACGAAGTATGGAATGGACACCAGATAATCCTTATACTTCTTATGAAGTAGAGATGAATTTAAAACAAAAGCTGGCACATTTAGCAGGTATAGTAAATATACAAACAGTGCCAAATATAGTTAATATTACCTACGGAAGAAAAGTAGGTTATGCAATAGAACAAGAGAGGTTTGAAAAAGAAATTGAAGACATATCAGCCACCAAAATTCGAGAACATAGTTCCAATAAACTTTAACATAGATGTTGAGTATATGCTTCCTATTGCAGAAAAATTAAATAGAAGACCATATAAGCATAAAGACGGAAAAGTTGTAGAGGAGTATCAGTTTGGAAAGTATATGGACGACCAGATTGAAGGTTTTCTAGAAACTATGCCTATGTTATCTCATTGCAAGTATGAAACAAGTTTTGTATACTTAAAAGAAAACTCAGAATTAGATTGGCATACTGATAAAGGAACTAAGTGTGCTATTATATGGGGGTTAAAAAATTGGAAAACATCATGTACCTATTTCAATCCTAAAGGACACGCAGGGGGTAATAGACACGACTACACAAGAAAGTATGTTTATAGAGATTATCTTATGGACACTACTACAGAACATAAAGTAAAAATGAATGGTGGAGAAAAGATAATTTGGAAAATATCTATAAAAGATAGAAGTTTTGACTGGTTAACAATGAATTGGGAAAAAGCATTTAAGAAAATCAAATGGCAACAATAAAATACCCTTGTTATATTCTTTCAGAAGAACCCGAAGAAATAGATGGGTTACTTCTTATTGGTGATCAAGTAGTAGATGATACTAATATGCAAGGAGAAACTCTTGGTATGAGAAGATTACAGACACCCATGAAAAGTTTATATCCACTTCGTTATATGATTGATGATGAAGTAGGAATGTTAAAACACAGGGGAAAACATTTTATAGATACTAATGGAGTTTACTGGTATAATGAAAAGACAGAAACTACATCACTGAAGTACCATAAAATACGAAAAGTAGAAAAGAAAGATATTGCAACAGTCATATGGTTAAAAGATATACCCTTTCCTTTTGTAAATTCAAGACCACCAGCTGAAGGGTTATCTTGGTGTGGTGTCTTGTATAAGAAAGGAATACCTTGGAAAATATGGGAATATTGCGAAGAAAAAAAGAAGGATACATGGAGAAAAATTTAAGAGACTGGTATAAGGCGTTATCATGGCGGTTAATAGCAATGAGTATTACTGCGATAATAGCGTTACTTGTAACGGGAAGTTATGAACTAGCAGCAGGTATTGCTGTAGCAGACAGTTTAGTCAAGATATTGGCTTTTGTCTATCACGAGAGGTTATGGAGATGGTTGACATCGAAAAATTAAGACAGAAATTAGAAAACCACATTGTTCTTATTGAATTTGAATCATTAAGTTCAGGTAAGACATATGATAGGGAGTATACTTTAAATGAGAAGTATATGAAAGTACCTAATCATATAAAAGCTCAATCAGGAGATACAGTAATATGTTATGATGTTGAGTTTCAAAAATGGGAAGATTTACAAACACATACAATTTTAGGATATAAAGTAGTCGGATGATAATGAAAATAGAGGGATTCCTCAGGCATGAGGAATGTTTATTTTGGCATAACTATTGTAAATATGCTGTAGAAAATGATAGTATAGAAGTTGGACTAAAAGTAAATAATAAAGATATGATAAGAGTAGATAGAAAATATTATACGATTTATCAAAGATTTCATTGGATGAATGAAGTTCTTGCACTTGCTAGAAAAAACTTTCAAGAAGATTTGCATTTTCAAAAGAAGTGGTTTGGACAAATAATGCACTATTGTAAACCTGGACAAGGGTTAGATTGGCATGCAGAGGGTAAAATATCAACTGTATCTGTATCTATAAATATAACTCCAGATGTGGAGTATGAGGGAGCTGAGTTTCAAATCAAAGACCAAGAAATAGAAGTGCCTTATATGTCTGCTATTTTTTATAACAGTGCATCTATGCATAGAGTTACTCCACTAGTAAAAGGCGATAAGAAAAGTTTAGTTATATGGTTACCCTGCGAGGAGCAGTTATAATGTGTGGATTTGTTGTTACAAGTAGAATAAATGATTTAGAAGTCATGACACAAAGACAAAAGTTTAGAGGCCCAACTGATACAGGTTATTGGGCAGATGAAAAGATTGGCTGTGGGCATGTATTACTAGATATAAATGGAACACATCAATTACAACCATTCAAAACAAGAAAAGGAAATATATTAGTATTCAATGGAGAAATGTACGATTCTAATATAGATAATGATACTGCATTTTTAGGTAACGGATTGGATATGTTTGGATTTAAATTTGTTTCCAATACTGATTTTCATGGGTCATTTGCTTATTATGATAGAAAAAATAATAAATTAATTTTTGGTAGAGACCATTTTGGAGCAAAACCTTTATGGATTCATAAAAAAGGAACAGATTTTACTATAACAACATCTTTAAGAAGTATACCACATAAAGTAGTAAATCAAAAAGCTTTTGGAGCTTTTATAAATAATCCTTTGTGGATTGGTAGTAACTCTCCTTATATGGACATTGTAAAAATACCACCTGGTTCAATATACACACTAGACTTAAATACTAATAGTTTAGTCCATAGAAATTTATGGGGGAGTTTTAGGATAGGAAGTAATCCTATAAAGTATGATGAATTTAAAGATAGACTTACATCAAGTATAAAGAAAGTTGCACAACAAGGCAAACAAAAAACAGGAATATTTCTAAGTGGCGGACTAGATAGTACTTGCGCATTAGGAATATTAAAAGATACAGATTTAGATTTAACTGCCTATATTTGTGATTATTCTAAAGGCGGGGCAAAGTATCATGACCACAATGCTTTTAGAAAAGAGTCACAAATGGCAATACAGACTTGCAAACAATGGGGAGTCCCTTATAAAGTTGTAAAACTAGAGCATAGTTCTGTTACTCATTATGATAGGATGTGGTTAAATGGTACACATTTTCCATGGGTAGATATGAATAGAAGAGCCCCTAGATTTGCTCTATGTAAAGCAGCTAGTAAAGATGGTTGTAAGGTTATTCTGACAGGAGATAGTGCAGATGAACTTTTTACAGGATACCAACATCATGATAGATACTATGATGATAATTATAATAAAGAAACAATAGAGAGATATTCTACTAAACAAAAGTGGATTCCTAGACAAATATTTAGTGATACTGATTGGAAAAATAATGCTTTATGGTATGATTTAGTAAGTACTTCTGAGCAAAATATACTAACTACTGACCAAACCTGCGGAATGTGGGGAATGGAAAGTAGACCTGTATTTTTGTCTCAAAGTTTTTTAAGATATATTTTACAAGTAAATAGCAAGGTAAAGTTCAAAACACACCCTGACTATATTCTTGGAACATACAAATACTTATTAAGAGAAATTATGAAAGACTATCTTCCAGAGCATGTTCGTGAGAGAAGAAGAAAAGTAGGTTGGTCATCCCCTTGGGATAACAATCATAAACAATTAGTTCGTTTGTGGAAACTACAAGACTTAGAATATATCTCAAACTTATGAAGGCAGTATTATCAAACAGAATATATTTAAGTGTAGATAAAAATCTACATAATAGTATAGAAAAAGAACTTACTTATACGATTGCTCCCCGTATTCCTAGTGACCCACCTATCGTATTTAAAACAATACGATTTATTAGAGATGGATTAATTTCCATACCTATGGGAAGAGAGGATTTAATCCCAGAGGATTACGATATAGTCGATAAGCGAGTAACATCGCCAGTAGAACTACCAGAGTTTGCGTATACTTTACGACCTTCTCAACAGAGGGTACATGATGAGGTAGATGACAATGCAATAGTTAACGCATGGGTAAGTTGGGGAAAGACAATAACGGCTTTGGCTATAGCCAAGAAGTTAGGTCAGAAAACATTAGTTGTTACCCACACAACTAACTTAAGAAATCAGTGGGAAAAAGATGTACAAAATTGCTTTGGAATACAAGCAGGGAGAATCGGGTCAGGTAGCTTTGATACTTCGTCCCCAATCGTTGTAGGGAATATTCAGAGTTTGTACAGAAAAATGGACGACATCAAACAAGTTTTTGGAACTGTGATTTTAGACGAGATGCACCATGTTAGTAGTCCGACTTTTACTCGGATTGTTGATGAAATGCCTGCTCGTTATAAGATAGGTTTAACAGGAACACTAGAAAGAAAGGATGGACGCCATGTGGTTTTCAGAGATTACTTTGGTCACAATGTAATGAAACCACCAAAAGAAAATTATCTTATACCTAAGATTGATGTTATAAAATCAGAGATTAGGTTTTTAGATGGTTCGTTTACGCCTTGGGCAGAACGAATAAATCATCTTGCATACAATGAAGAATATGTTCATAGTGTAAGTATGATAGCATCTAAGTATGCTGCGGAGGGACACAAAGTTTTAGTAGTGTCTGATCGAGTGGCTTTTTTGAAAGCCTGTGCGCATCTCTGCGGTGACAAAGCTGTTTCTATAACAGGAGATATGGAGTTTACTGAAAGAGAGAAAACTATGGAACAAGTAAAGAAAGATAAAAATATTTTATTTGGAACACAGTCTATTTTCTCTGAAGGTATCTCATTAAATGATTTAAGTTGTTTAGTACTAGGTACACCAGTTAATAATGAACCTTTACTTACACAGCTAATCGGAAGAATAATAAGAGAGAAAGAAGGAAAACGACAACCAGTTGTTGTAGACATTCATCTCAAAGGAAAAACGGCAGCTCGTCAAGCAAATGCAAGACTGGGCTACTACATGAGACAAGATTACGAGGTTAATATACTATGAGTGAAAAGAAAGAAATTCAACTTAATATAGAAGAAATGCGAAAGAATAAAGTATTCTTAGCTACACCAATGTATGGTGGAATGTGTCACGGACTCTACACTAAATCTTTAATGGATACTACAGCAGTTACTATGCAACATGGTTTACAGTTACAAATCTATTATATGTTTAATGAAAGTTTAATTACTAGAGCAAGGAACTACTGTGCGGCTAACTTTATGAAAAGTGATGCTGACTGGTTATTTTTTGTTGATAGTGATATAGCTTGGGGAGCAATGGATTTAATGTATATGTGGCATTTGATGTCTACTAGAGATGACTTGCAAGTCTTCTGTGGTTTATATCCAAAGAAAACAATAGCGTGGGAGAAAGTATTACATGCAGCTAAAAGCGGTATGTATGACGAAACACCGCACTTACTAGAAAAGGTAGCAGGGGATATGGTATTTAATCCTTTACCAGATGAGTACCCAGATGGGCAAGCTCCTATCTTTGAACCTGTTAAAATTAAAGAAGGTGCAACAGGATTTATGCTTATACATAGGTCTGTATTTGAGAAATACAACGAAGAACATCCTGAAAGACTATACACTCCTGACCATTTAAGAGAGGGAGAGTTTGCAGAAGGGGAACAAATAATGGCATATTTTGATTGCATAATCAATGAGCAAAATAGATATCTAAGTGAGGATTATATGTTCTCAGAAGTTTGTAGAGATATGGGCATAGATATCTGGGCACTACCAATGGTAGAACTCATGCATTGTGGAAGTCATATATTTCAAGGTAAATTGATAGATATGGCTGTGGCAGGAGTACATGCGACTCTCGATCCAAACGATGTAGAAAAAATGAGAAGAAAGCAGGGCGCAGATGGGGAACTAACGACTGCTCCTAACCCAGGAACTATCAGTTCCAATGAAGCTGAGAAAAATAGTTCTTGACAACATCTCGGAAAAGTGTTATAATATATGTTACTATTTGACTGGAATAAGATTGTAAAAGTAAGCAAAGGGAATGTTGGGGACATCATTCAGATACTTAGGATTATAACTTACAAACTTCCACCAAAAAATTACTATGATAAAACTTTTAAGTTTTACAAGTATAAGTTCGGAGGCAAGTCTTATCTTCTTAACCCGAAAGATTTACTTGAACGAGGACGAGCATTTAGTGATAAAGAGGTAGCGGAATATGCAGGTGTCGCATCATTTCGCAACTATCACAACTATGTTAATACAAAAGACACCACACTAGACTTTCTGATGTCACCGATATCGGAAGAAATTATAAATAATAATAGACTGCTTGAACTTAAAGATGGACGGGTACACTTTATGTTTGAGGAGACAACAGGAGAATAAAAATGGCAATTGGATTCAACCAAACCAAGGGCTCAGCCCAAAAAGAAAAAATCGAAACCTATAACTATGCAGGTAAAGAAGACCATCATTTAAGAATGGTTGGTGACTTACTACCTAGATATGTCTATTGGATAAAAGGGGAGAATGGTAAAAATATTCCTATGGAGTGTTTATCATTTGACCGTAATTCAGAAACCTTTAATAACAAAGAACATGACCATGTTCGCGACTTCTACCCAGATTTAAAATGTGGATGGTCTTACGCCGTTCAGTGTATAGACTACTCTGATAAACAGGTAAAGGTTCTTAATTTAAAGAGAAAACTATTCGACCAAATGATAGTAGCTATGGAAGAGTTGGGAGACCCAACAGACCCAGTCACAGGATATGACATCCATTTCAAAAGAAAGAAGACTGGCCCACAGGTATTTAATGTTGAGTATCAATTACAAGTTCTTAAGTGTAAACCAAGAGAACTTGAAGATTGGGAAAAAGACTTAGTTGCAGAACTAAAGTCTATGGACGATGTCTTACCAAGACCAACAGCTGACGCACAGTTAGAGTTATTGAGAAGAGTTACTGACTCAGGTGGTGACGCACCAGCTGAAGTTGCTGACGAATTTGATGTATCATGATTGGGGTAGGCGAGAAGTTCCCTGCATTTGATTTGCAGGGTGTAAATCAACTCAATGAGTTTGTAAAAGTATCTGTTTCAGAAAACTATCAACCCACTAAGTACGATTATACAGTAGTATACTTCTACCCTAAGGATTTTACCTTTATCTGTCCAACTGAGATATCAGGGATGGATTGCTTGGTAGAAGAAGCTAATGTTATTGGTATTAGTGGTGATAATGAGTTTTGTAAACTAGCTTGGAAACAAGACAATAATCTCATTGGAAATATACAACACTCACTAGCTGCAGACTGTGGACTAGGATTATCTTCAGCACTAGGAATAGTGAATGAAGAAGAGGGTGTATGTTATAGAGCTACTTATATTATTGATAAGGATAACATAGTTCAACATGTAAGTGTTAATGCACTTGACACAGGCAGAAATGCTAATGAAGTTCTTAGAACTTTAATGGGCATCAAAGCTGGTGGACTGACAGGTTGTGAATGGCAACCAGGAGAAGATTTCGTAGTATGATTTTATTTACAGCAGATTGGCATATAAAACTAGGACAAAAGAATGTACCGACCGCATGGGCGTGTACTAGATATCAAATGTTCTATGAACAAGTGCAAGAAGCTATAGATGAACATAATGTAAATCTACACATCATTGGAGGGGACTTGTTTGATCGAGTCCCTTCTATGGATGAGCTTACTTTGTACTTTGATTTTGTAAAAGATTGTAAAGTAAGAACAATCATTTATGACGGAAATCACGAGGCAACTCGTAAGAATAAAACTTTCTTTGATAATTTAAAGAGAGTAACAAATGAACTGAATCCTCTAGTAGAAGTTATTACAGAAACTTACTATGAGGATGATTGGGCGATACTGCCTTATGCAGATTTGCATAAAAAGAAAAGTATAGAAATGATAGATGCAGACTATCTATTTACTCATGTTCGTGGAGAGATACCACCTCATGTAGTACCAGAAGTAGAATTAGAAAGATTTGATAAGTACAAAACGGTTTTTGCAGGAGACTTACATGCTCACGAGAATACTCAAAGAAATATTGTGTACCCTGGAAGCCCGATGACAACATCATTTCATAGAAACAAAGTCCATACGGGGTATCTAATTATTGATACTAACACCCATCATTTTGATGAAGATTGGTGTTGGACATGGTATGAGTTTGACTTACCACAGTTACTCCGAAAGACTGTTACTGACCCATCTGAAATGGTGCAGACAGACTTTGACCATACTATCTATGAAATAGAAGGAGATGTGCAAGACTTGGCAAATATTAAAAATTCTGACTTACTAGACAAGAAAGTAGTAAGGAGAGAAACTGAAGCAACTTTAAATTTAAGTAGTGAAATGACTATCTCTGATGAACTAAGTATGTATTTAAAAGAGATTCTTTCTCTTGATGATACCAAAATAAAAAAATTAATGGGAGTTTTTAATGATTATTCTACAAAAACTGAAATGGGATAATTGCTTTTCCTACGGGGAAGATAATGAGTTGGATTTATCAAAAGATGTACTTACACAATTAGTAGGAACTAATGGTGTAGGTAAGTCTTCCATACCTTTAATATTGGAAGAAGTATTATTCAACAAGAATAGTAAGAATGTGAAAAAGGCAGATATTGCTAATAGATATGTTAATAAAGGTTATGATATAAGTCTTGATTTTACTGTAGACAATGATAGTTATAATATTAGCGTATCTCGTAGAAGCACTCTTAAATGTAAACTACTAAAGAATGATGAGGATATTAGTTCTCACACTGCTTCTAATACTTATAAAACACTAGGGGAAGTTCTTGGAATTGATTTCAAAACTTTTTCACAATTAGTTTACCAAAATACAAATGCGTCTTTACAGTTCCTAACTGCTACAGACACTAATCGTAAAAAGTTCCTAATTGATTTATTAAAATTAGACGAGTATGTATCGTTCTTTGAAACATTTAAAGAAGCAGTAAGAGTTACTTCTAGTAATGTTACAGTAAGCAATGCGAAAATTGCAACAATTGCTAAATGGTTAGAAGACAATTTTCTCGAAAATACGAATATACTTTCAAAAATGGATTTACCATTTCACTCGGAAGAAGATGAGAAATCTTTGCGTTCATTATTAATAGAGATTGAAAATATCTCCGAAAAGAATAAAAAAATAAATTATAATAATGAACTTAAACACCAGCTTAATAATATTGATTTGCATGAGTTTAAAAGACTATTAGCAGAACATCCTGAAGAAGTTGAATTACGACAATACATTACTTCAGCAGCAACTTGGAAATCAGAAAAGATGCATGAAGAAAAAATGTTAGAAAAATATCAAACCCTAGCGGGTATGGAAGATATGGAGTGTCCAACCTGTGAACAAGAAATAGATATAAATTTTGTTAACAGAATGGTAAAGGAACACACCGAAAGAGCAGAGCAATGTCAGCAGTTTGCTGATAAAGATAGAGCAAAGCTACATGAATTGGAGAAAGCAAATGCGTTACATAGGTCAGCAAAGAGAAACATCAAGGAGTGGGAAGATATCTACAGGAGTATCGACCATCAACTCACAACAAGTATCCTCGACGAAAACAACCTTCAAAAACAAGTTGGAGAACTTCGTCAAAAAATTACCGATAGTAAGTCGGCTCTTCAAGAGGTAATAGAAGAAAATGAAAAACGAGAACGACACAACACAAGAATTGGAATTATACTTGAACAAACTGATGAATTTCAGAACCAACTTGATCAGCTTGAATCTGAGTTATCAAGTCAAGAAGAACACTTGGCGTCACTTGAAACGCTTAAAAAAGCATTTTCTACGAATGGACTCCTGGCATACAAAATAGAATCATTAGTTAAAGAACTAGAAATATTAACAAATGATTACTTGGCAGAGTTTAGTGATGGTAGATTTGCTATCAACTTTGTAGTAGAGAATGATAAACTAAATGTCGAAGTTTCTGATAATGGAAACATAATTGACATACTAGCTCTTTCTAGTGGAGAACTAGCAAGAGTAAACATTGCGACATTAGTTGCAATACGAAAACTTATGACATCTATTAGTAGAAGTCAGATAAATGTACTTTTCTTAGATGAGGTTAATCAAGCCTTAGATGAGCAAGGCAAGGAAAAAGTAGTAGAAGTTCTACTTAAAGAAGAAAGACTAAATACATATTTAGTATCTCATGGTTGGACTCACCCACTACTTGAAAAAATAGAAATAATAAAAGAGGATAATATATCATGTTTAGATTCATAAACAAATGGTGGAATATACTTTTAGGTAGAGATAAAAACTGGGATGGCGAAGTAGATATCAAAGATAAAATGATTGAAGCTGAGGAAAAAGTCAATGAAAGTTGAAATCTATAGTATACCAAACTGTCCGTATTGTGTAAGAGCTAAAAATCTTGCAGAACAAAAAGGACACGAAGTAGTTTACAATATGATGGGCGAGGAGTTTCAAGCAACAGATGTAAGAGAGTTATTTCCTACAGCTAGAACATTTCCGCAAATCATTGTAGATGGAGAAAAGATTGGAGGTTACACAGAACTGGAGAAGTTGATTGGTTAATAGTAGAAGAAAGGGGCATGATGCAGAAATAAAAGCTGCTGCTATGCTAAAAAGAATAACAGGCAAAGAGTTTGTTCAAACGCCTGGAAGTGGAAGTGGTAAAGTTAAAGGAGATTTAATGGTGCCACATAAACACAATATCTTCACTATTGAAATCAAACACTACAAGGACATGGCTTTTAATCATAAAATATTTACTCAAAAGAGTAATATATTTGTTGGGTGGTGGTGTAAACTTTGTAAGCAAGCAGAACAAATGGGTCAAGAACCTTTGCTTATATTCAAAGAAAACCACTCCCAATGGTATGTGGCAACGACAAGAAAGCCACTTTACAAAAAACATATGTACATTAATTGGCTAGGGTGTTATGTTACCTTTGCCGAAAAATATTTAGAAACAGAAAAACTGGAATTTACAAATGGCGATAAAATTTACGAGCCATGGAAAGCCGATCCCGAATGGGAACTTATTGATTGTTGATGGACTCAATCTGGCTTTTCGATGGAAACATCAAGGACGAAACGACTTCGAGCATGATTATGTGAGAACAGTTCAGTCTTTGGCAAAGTCCTATAACTGTGGAGAGATTGTAATACTTGGCGATGGTGGTAGTAACTATCGTAAAGAAATCTATCCAGAATACAAAGCAAATCGTAAAGAACGATATGCAGAACAAACTCCTGAAGAAGCAAAAGAATTTGAAATGTTTCTTGCAGAGTTCCAAACCACTATGAGTGCGCTAAAGCGTAAGGGATATCTTACACTTAAGTATGCAGGCGTAGAGGCTGATGATATAGCTGCTCTTATCTGTCAAAACAGAGAAGAGTTAGGTCTCGAAGAGATTTGGTTGATATCATCAGATAAAGACTGGGATTTACTAGTTGACCCCAATATAAGTCGTTTTTCGACAGTAACTAGAAAAGAAACAACAGTACATAACTGGGATGAACATTATGATTTTGACCCAAGTTATTTCTTGACTTACAAATGTTTGACAGGAGATAAAGGGGATAATGTTCCTGGAGTTGACGGAGTTGGGCCAAAGCGTGCCACTCAGTTGATTGAACAGTACGGGGATGTATTTGATATTATGGCGAGTTTGCCTATCGAGGGAAGATATAAATTCATACAGAACTTAAATGAGTTCGGAAGTGAAGGATTAGAAATAGGTATTAAACTCATGGATTTAACCTATGATGTAGAGGGCGCAGTCCTTAATCATGGAAAAGAAATTATAGGATTGGTGGAGAATTATGTCAGTGAAGATAGACTATAGTAAAGACGCGCTCTTAGATGAATTTGCACATGCAACACTAAGAGACCGTTATATGATACCTGGAGAGAATTCTCCACAAGAAGCTTTTGCTCGTGCAGCAGAGGCTTTTGCAGATGATGATGACCATGCTCAAAGATTATATGACTATGTTAGTAATCTTTGGTTTATGTTCGCAACACCTGTATTATCTAATGGGGGTACTCGTAGAGGCTTGCCTATTAGTTGTTTTTTAAATTATGTAGATGATAGTAGAGAGGGTATAACAGACCACTTTACAGAAAATGCTTTCTTATCATCTTTCGGTGGTGGTATTGGTGGCACTTGGAGTGATGTTCGTTCAGCAGGAACTAAAACATCAAAAGGTTCCGAGTCAACTGGTGCTATACCTTTTATGAGAGTTGTTGATGCAGAAATGTTAGCATTTTCACAGGGTGTAACAAGACGGGGTAGTTACGCTTCTTATCTACATATGAGTCACCCCGAAATAGAGGAGTTCCTAGATGTACGTAAGCCTACTGGTGGGGATACTAATCGCAAGTGTCTTAACTTACACCATGCTGTGGTTGTGCCTGACAGTTTTATGGAACTTATCCATAACGCCTCAAGATATCCTGACTATGATGATAGCTGGCCTCTTATTGACCCTCACACTAAACTTACTGTTAAAACGGTTAGTGCGAGAGCCCTCTGGGTTAAAATCTTACAAAACAGAATGGAGACAGGAGAACCCTACCTCATGTTTGAAGATGCCGTCAATAACGACTTACCAGACTTTCAGAAGTCGAAAGGAATGAGAGTACACCATAGTAATTTATGTAGTGAGATTACTCTTGCTACAGATGAAGAAAGAACAGCAGTATGTTGTCTTTCTAGTGTAAATTTAGAATACTATGACAAGTGGAAAGAACACCCCGCATTTATACCCGACCTAGTTAGAATGTTAGATAATGTACTTACATCATTTATTGAGAGTGCACCTGACCAACTAGAAAAAGCTAAGTTTAGTGCTATGAGGGAGAGAAGCATTGGACTTGGCGCAATGGGATTTCATGCCTATTTACAAAAAAATGCTATACCATTTGAGAGTGCTATGGCAGGTGGAACAAATCTAGAAATGTTTGCTCATATAAAAAGATGGGCAGACCAAACAACAAGAGAGTTAGCAATAGAGAGAGGGGCTTGTCCCGATGATGATTCAGCTTCAGTAAGAAATGCACATTTACTTGCTATTGCTCCTAATGCTAGTTCTAGTATTTTATGTGGTAATACTTCTCCAAGTATAGAGCCATATAGAGCAAATGCGTATACGCAAAAAACAAAGACTGGAAGTAATCTAGTTAAGAATAAATATCTTGATAGGATTATAAAAGAAAAGTGTACAAGTGAGGAAGAATACAACGAAGTTTGGAGAAGTATAGTTTCAAACCGAGGCAGTGTACAACACTTAGATATGCTAGAAGATTGGGACAAAGATGTCTTTAAGACCGCTGTTGAAATCAATCAATCATGGGTAATAGAACACGCATCAAATAGACAGCCATTTATATGTCAGTCTCAGAGTGTCAATCTATTTTTCCCGCCTGATGTAAACAAAGGAGATTTACATAATGTTCATATGTTAGCATGGGCAAAAAATTTAAAAACATTATATTACCTACGAAGTGAGGCTATCAGTCGTGCTGATAATGTTACTTCTCAGGCAAAGAGAGAGATAATCTTTGAACAATCAGATTGTCTAAGTTGTGAGGGATAAATGAATCTATTAACAGAAAGAGAATACTACAAACCTTTTGTATACCCTTGGGCATTTGAGTTCTATAAAAAACAACAACAGATGCATTGGTTACCAGATGAAGTGCCATTACAAGATGATATAAAAGATTATAACCAAAAATTATCAGAAGGAGAAAGAACACTTATAGATAATATATTTAAGTTCTTTACTCAGGCTGATGTAGATGTTTGTTGTGGATATGCAAAGCATTATCTACCAACATTTAAACAACCAGAAATAACAATGATGCTAGTAAGTTATGCTGCGATGGAAGCAGTACACCAAGAAGCATACTCATTACTTTTGGAAACATTAGGTAAATCAGATGAACAATATTCAGAGTTTTTTGAGATACAAGCTATGTCAGAAAAACACGATTACTTAACTGATTTTAATATGAATACTCCACATGAGATGGCAAAGACCATGGCCGTATACAGTGGATTTACAGAAGGAGTACAACTATTTAGTAGTTTTGCTATACTTCTAAACTATCCAAGACATAACTTGATGAAAGGTATGGGGCAGATAGTAACATGGTCAATAAGAGACGAGTCACTTCATGTTGAAGGACTATCAAAACTCTTTAGAACTTTTATTGCAGAAAATCCAGATATATGGACAGATAAACTAAAATATGAAATATATTGCGCAGCAGAACGCGTTGTTGAATTAGAAGACCACTTTATAGATGTTTGTTTCGATAAAGCAGAGATTCCAGATTTAACAGCAAAAGAAGTGAAAGAATACATAAGATACATCGCCGATAGACGATTACTCGGTCTTGGTATGAAAGCAATATTCAAATCAACAGTTAATCCATTACCCTGGATAGATATGCAAGTAAATGCAGTTGAGCATACCAACTTTTTTGAAAACCGTGCTACCGAGTATGCTAAGGCTAGTACACAAGGAAATTGGCAGGACATATTTAAATGAGTTCAATAACTATAGATGGGATAGAGCATGATGCGGATAATTTTAACAAAGACCAAAAAGCTTTATTCAATGCAATACAGTACTGCGATGCAAAATGCGCAGACTTAGATAATGAGACTGCAGCTATTAAAACAGCTAGACAGGCTTATGTTAATGACTTAGGTCATAGCTTGAAAGACGGATGATAATTTATATTGGATATGATTCTACACAAGATGAGGCATACCATGTATGTAAAGCATCTATAGAAAGATATGCAAAAAATCATACTATAAAACCATTAGTTTTATCAGAGCTGAAAGATGAAGGATTATACTGGAGACCGTTTCAAAATGAAAGTACCGAGTTTGCTTTCTCACGGTTTCTAGTTCCTTATCTTTCTATGTACCATGGCAATGCACTATTCTGTGATAGTGACTTCATGTGGAAGTGTGACCCACAAGAAATAGTGCAATATACAAACACAGAACATTCTGTTTACTGTGTTCAACATCCCGCTTTTCTATCTCCAAAAGTAAAAATGAATGACAAACAAAATATGTCATACAATAGAAAGTATTGGTCATCTTTAATGTATTTTGATAATACTAGGTGTAAAAGACTTACTAAACAGTCTGTAAACGAAGCCCCAGCGGGGTATTTACATGAGATGGAATGGGCGGACTCAATAGGTAGTTTACCTGCAGAATTTAATGCTATGGTAAACTATTACGACTTTAAATTTCCAAAAGCAGTTCACTTTACAGATGGTGGGCCGTGGATGGATATAAACGATAACTTAGGATATTCAATCGAATGGAAGAAAATTTACGAAAACTTACTGAAGGAAAATCAATTGTCTTAGTAGGTAATTCAGTTGAAATGCTACAACATAATCTTGCAGACTACATTGAAAGTTTTGATACAGTTGTAAGATTTGGAAATGGTATTCCAACTAATGAGAATTGGGATAGTGTAGGTAAGCGTACTGATATATGGATAACAGGATTCTTAAGATATACTAAAAGAAAGTTTTATCCTGACAACATTCCTGTTCTATTTAATCGTTCACGCATACACCTAAACAAAATTCCTGACCACTATCCAAACTTTGAAGTTATAGAAATGTTTTCGGATAAAGAGTTGTTAAATATATTCGAATTAGTGGGAGCTAAAAACAATCAAGTAAATGGACAACGCCCTTCAGCAGGTTTTGTTGCAATTCAATACTTTTTACAGAAAATAAATTTTTCTACTCTTACATTGGTAGGATTTGATTTTTTCTCTAAAGCACTTTCAATTACTGCTGGATATAACAATCCTTATAGTTGGCATATTCCTGTAAGCACACAAACATACAATCCCCATTCTTCTAAGGAGAAGGAGATTGTAGTTGATTTATATGAAAGGGGTGTGATTGATTGGAAGATATTATCCGACCTAAATCCAGGCGATTTAGACCTTTCCTAAATGAAATCCAGTTTTTAATAATTTTCCAGACATAGCTTTCTGCTTTGTCGCTTTTATTAATAGTAATTCATTCAACCTAGAGTTTCTGAAGTTAACAGGAATTTTATCAATTAGTTTAGTATAACAATCCCAAGGCACAGATAATTGAATACCTGTATTTAAGGTGTCATATGGTGTGGATAAATATTGATGTTCTACATCTATACTCCATGATTTTCTCATCATGACATTATAATCTAACATTTCTTTTGGTCCCAAAGTATCTAACTGAATTAAAGTATCTACCTTACCATTTATGTAAAGAGGTTGCCATGAATGTTTGAAGTGTGTAAGTGATTCAAAGAAAGCTAAATCATTTGTTGCAATAAGTTTAGTATCAATGTAAGGTCTTTTACCTTGATTTGGTGGATCGATTTGTCTTGTAAAGAATAAATCTCTATCTTCAAATTCTGATAATCTGTTCCAGTTTAAAAGAACAATATTCTTATCTACTAAAGGTAAGTCTTGATGTGACTTTCTTTTTATTTTAAGAACATCGTAATAGTGACCTATATTTGGATGTTTATCAAAGACCAAATCTCTCGCTAAGAAAGAAAGTGATGCTTTAAAAAATTCGTGCGGTGGTATATCACCACTATCAATATCACGATTAAAAATTCTATTTCCATCCCATACTACCATTCGTTTAGCCATACCAATATCTTTATATTGTTGCTTCAAATGAAATACCATTCTAGAAATATTGTTTGTTTGCCACCATGATTCGTAGATTTTTACATTCTGAAAGTTTGCTAAAATCCAGTCTACCTCTTGCACATTCCAATCCTCTTTATTTATG
>VMHT01134474.1_pt1 | contig 19402 bp, 14 predicted proteins | sample 4693611 | NCBI WGS metagenome assembly VMHT01 (sample SAMN12280063, study PRJNA550983) | marine metagenome | isolation source: seawater sampled from same location over 5 years 0.02-0.2 micron viral filtrate | place: USA: collected off the coast of southern California halfway between the port... ...
TACTAAAAATTATGAAAAAATAAGATTATATGGTAATTCTACAACTTCCGTAGGAAGCGACCTAACTTGCTTTGGGTCTAACGACGCATTCGGCACATATTATCACTTACCTAATAGTGATTTCCAAGCAAATACCTTAACTATTAGTGGTGGAAGTGCTATTAATTATTTAGGAGTTGTATTAGAAAATACACCAAGATTTATTAAAATATTCAACAAATCCGGCGGTTCTACTTATACAATTACCAAATTACGAATGGTAAAAAGTGGAATTAGAAATTAAAAAAGTTTAATAGATAATAAACAGATTTTTTTTAAGGAGGTATGAAAAACAATACAAAATATTTAATTCTGATATTCTTACATTTTGATTATATATATATATTACATTTTTTTATAATCGTAAAAATCGCAAAATTCGTGTTTTTTAACAGATTTTTTTGGGGCATTCAAACGTCTGGAGAAATTGGAAAAAAAACACGAAAAACACGATTTTTACGAATTTGATACATAATGGAAATTATTGCTTAAACAACACCTAATACTTACTCCTCTGCATTCGTCTTCATTAGTAGCAGAATTATCAAAAAGTTCAAATTCAATAGCAACTATTTCACCTTCAACTGGTAATACAAAATACCTATATGTATTTTTATCAATAGTAAATGTTCTGCTTGTTTTCGGAATTATAGCAACTTTATCAAGGTCATATTGTTTTGAAGTCGTATCAAATGGTAAATTTGTTGGGTCGGTAAAATTATTAAAATTTGTATATGAAAAAAAATTAAATGACGGTTTCCAAGATACTTTTAATATTATTTTAGCAGTAGAAGCAATTGAAACTTTAATAAATGACCATTTAAATGCACTGCATTCACCAATAATAACTTTTTTGGTATCACTTAATAAATCTGTTCTATCTCCAGCAATTTGACTATGAAATGTTAATTCTTTTGGTATAAATTCACTAACCATTATATTTTCGTTTTTTAAATTCATTTAATAAATTATTAGAAATAAATTTAAAAAAAAAATCTCATAGAAGTATATAAATGACCGATAGTAATTTAGTAGCAAATGCTGTAGTTGCTTCAAGCAACTCGCAATATATTTCTATAGTTCCAGAAAATGGAGAACAATTCAACCCTCAACAAAAAATTATTTATAATATTGAACCAGAAATTGGTTATATTAAAAAGGATAGTTTTTTAGTGTTAGATATTCAGAATACTTCAGCTGATAGTTCAAGATATACATTAAGCAAAAATTTGGGGGCACACGCTATCATAGATAGAGTTGATATTTTTTCAAAAGAAACTGGAATATTGTTGGAAAGTAATACTCATTATAGAGAATGGTGTAATATTGACCACCAATATTTACACGATACAACACAAAATTTAAGTAATTGTGAAGGTGTTGGAAAACCAGTTCAAAGTTGGACACACGCTGTTAGTGCAGCAAATGTTGTTGATAGTAGGCGAAGTATTCCAACAGCCGAACATATAGAAAATAACCAACTTTCTCCAGTAGATAATACCGCAAATGGTGGAGCATTAATGAATTCTGTTAGAAGGTTTTGTATTCCTCTTAAAGTAGGTCTTTTTGGTGCTTATGAAGCAGACGAAAAAGCAATTCCAGTTATGAATTTTGGTGGTATTAGAATTGAAATTACTTTAGCAAAAGCAAAAGATGCCCTTCAACGAATGGGAGGTAGTATGGTAAATACATTAAAAAATTATGCACAATTTCACGAACCTTTAGATTGGGTTGCTGGAGTTCCTTTGATTAAAGTAGATGCTACTGATTACTCTACTGGTGGTATAACTGCTGCTGATATAGTATTAGAAACACAAGGAATTGCTACTTCAATGTTCCATAATACAGTTCAAGATTTAGGTTTAGTTGTAGGCAATAAAGTAAAAGTAGTTGGTAAAAATACTGCTGACGCTGATTTTACTTTAAATGCTACTATTACTACAATAGCAGTAGCAACTGCTAAAAATATTATCCTAAATGGTCAAAATAAAAGTGGAAAACGGACACTCACTGTTGGTATAACATTTACAGCAAACGCTGGACCAGTCGGAATTAAAGCAGGTGCAAGTTTATCAGTAAGAAATGAAGATTGTAGTTATAAACTTATGAATACAGAATTTAGACTTAAACAAATTGTCGCCCCTCCTAATATGATGGACGCTGGAATGAGTGGTATTAACTATCAATTTACTGGATATGAAGTGTTTTTTGATAATATCCCTACTGCTACACTCCGACACCAAATCCCTCTTAATTCAGTCGCCAGTAAAGCATTAGCAATTTTTACTCAATTGTATTATTCAAATAATATGGACGGTGATACTCATTCCGCACAAGATAAACTCGGTGGAAATTTACCAGACCAATTACATATTAACGAATTAGTATATTTTATTAATAATCGCCTTTATCCATTAAGGTCATATAATCCAAAAAAACACGCTGACCGAGTATTATGTATTAATGAATTAGTAAAAGCATTTAGAGCAATAGGAAAACAACCAATGACTTTAGGAAGCGTTGATAATGGAGATATGGAAGATTATACCAACACGCCACTTTTAGCACGAGAACTTGCGAGAAATGGTATGGTTTTTGACTTACGAAATGCTGAACCAGAAATCAGATTAAATTTTGACCAAGCAAGAAGTGCTGGTGAAGGATTAATTAGAGCGAACACTTTTATATTTAGTAAAAAAATTATACAAACTACGGCAACTGGATTGCAAGTAATCCACTAAATTTCCAATAGCGTCTTCTATTGAAGGTAAAACTAATAATTTTAAATTATCCATTATATAATAATATAGTATATACTTATATAATGAATGGAACTAATGACCGAAAATTAAGAATGCCTTTAACAGATTTAAAAAAAAAACCTTCTTATGAATTGTTAAAAATAATAGGTGAAGGAATGGTGCAAGAAATAACTAAACACCCATTTACTAAAGTAAAACCTCCAAAAGGACCAAAAATTGAAGAAATATTTATTAAGCAAAGCAATACAAGTAATAAGCAAAGTAAGAAATCAGATACAGCGAAACCTCCAAAAGTACCAAAAAAAAAGAATAAAAAAAAAAATTTAAAAAAAAAAATATAGTGGTAATATATATAAAATGGCTAATTTATTTGATTATTCAGTTAATTTACAACCTGCTGTTATTGATATTAGAAGTGAAACATTAGAACCAATTTCAAGTTCTTCTCATAGATATGTTTTCAGATTAGACCAAGCTGGTGAATTAGACGCTAATAGTGTTTTATTATTTAAACCAGTTTTGGTTGGAACAAATACTGCTGCTAATCAACACCATTGCAGACTTAACCCAGCAAATGGAGGTTTGCTTGCAATTAAACGAGCAACATTTCAAGTTGGCGATTACGTATTAAACGATATTCACGATATAGGAAGAATTAGTGCTTTAGTAGATATGGGAACTATTAATAGTTCCAATAACTCAAAATATAATGGGCATTATTTTAAAAACAATTTACAGTATAAATGTTTAGATAGTGCAGGCACTGAAGGATTGCAAAATGCTGGAGGCACGGAGAGTAATTTTGGAGGAGAAGGAACAACTATTTATGATAGAAATAGAAGTGCTGTTAATTATGGTAAGGTTGGAAGCACAGCTGCTAACGACGGACAACCAAATAATTGTATTATTTCAAGTGTAGTTGCTAATTCTCACCAAGTAGGTATTCCATTAGGAAATTTATTTCCTGCAATTAAAAATCAAACTATTCCACTTTTCTTATTCCAAGATTATAGAATTCTTATTACTATTGAATTTCACACTGCCGAAAAATATGTAAATTGTGTAGGAAGATTGGACCAAGCAGCACCATTTAATGCTTGTGCAGTTGCTTCTGGCGACGTAGTCCCACAAGAAGTGAAATTACAAGTTGATTATATTATACAACCTGCAGAAATTCAGAACGAAATGAGAACACGAACTAATGCACAAGGAGGTTTAAGTTTATCATTTTTTGATATTGTTAAAATTGAAAAACAAATCCCAGCAGTAGATGGTGCAAACGACGCAGCAAATAGTGGTAAAACACAATCAGTAGAACATAGGATAGGTATGGATAATAGAGAAGTCCATAGTATTTATATGTTAAAAAAACTTAATCACGCAAATCCAGTTCTTGAAGATAGAATTTATTTAAATGCTGTTTGCGACGGTATGAACCAAGAAGAGTATAATGTAAATATTGACGGTGTAGATGTTTTTCAAGAAGCAAAATGGAACCCTTCTTCACAATATGACGAAGCAACAAATTGCTTGAATGGGGATTTACAAATTCCACGTATTGCTTATTTTAATGACGAAAATACAGTAATGAACCGTTTAGGAGATACTCTTGGCGGTGTATTAGGAAAACAAAAACCATTATGTTTAGACCTTAAAAATGGTAATGCTGGAGTTGTTGGTGCTGGTAGAAGTATTGGTGCTTATCCGATTATATGGAAATATTCACGAAAACCTTGTTCTGGCATTGCTGCATTTAATACTAATAGTCCAGCAGTAGCGGACGGTTCTATTTTACACGATAGAAAAGGTGCAATGAATGTTGATTACTTTGTATATTGTAGTAGAACTGCTAATATACAATCAACTCCACAAGGGACTTCAGTTATGGTTGCCTATTAATATTTATAATATTTTTTTATTTAATTTTTTTCTTTGGAGTAATTATATAATGCCCCCAAAGAAAAAAGGAAAAGGTAAAGGCGGAAAAAAGAAAACAACTGACCCAACAGCAGCAGCTGCGAAACGTGCTGCCAAAGCAGCAAGACAAGCAAAAGGAGACGACGACGAAGAGATTGACTTTGAAGCAATACAAAGACAAAATGCAATAGAAAGGGAAATATTATTAGAAAAACTACAAGCAGAACAAGCAGAAACATTAAGAAAAGAACGACAACAAAAAAAAGAAAAAGCAGTTAATAAAACACACCAAAAATTAATTGAAGCAATAATAAGACATAATGCTAACGAAGCAGGTGCATATTTTAAAAAACATTTTACAAAAGGAGATTTGCAAAGACATTTTCAAATGAAATTTGGTTTTGGTGCAGGTGCGGATTTGGTAGATAAAATGAAAGAATTACAAATTGATTTAGAATATAAAAAGATTGGGAGGGCGTATCCAGGAGACGACCATATACCATTCGGAGGAATAACTAATGGTATTGAAATTATTGAACCAGAAGGAGGAGATTTTGGTTTATATGACGAAGAAGAACAAAATGATTATAGGGAAGTTATGAATTATTTAAATTGGAGATTTTCTCTTGGTTATCAACTTGGGAGTTTGCACCCAAATGACGCAGATTTTAAAAGAGGATTAACTCCAGGAGATAGTGAGTTAAAGGCAATGTCTTATGTTGAAATGTGGAATGATAGTAAAATAACAATGGGGGACGACGAAGCAACACAAGAACGAAAAAGGGAAGATAGAGCAGAATTAATTAGAAAAAATATTGCTGCTTCTAATGTTTGGTCTTGGGATTATCCTATGGGGCAATCTGCATTTAAACATTATGCATTACCAACTGAATATTCACCATTACAAAAATCACAAGCATATTGGGGTACTTCAAGAGCATATTTATATAATGAAGAGCATAATGACGTATTAGACGGCGATAGGTTAAATTTTATACAACAAAATTTGCAAAGTAGTTATTTTTTAAAAAAACATAGTAATCCAAATGCTGGACTTTTAGCAGCGTTTGGTGGAGGAGACCCTACACCAGAAGGACACGATTTTTTCCATTATAACAATATTCATAGTCATTTAGGTGGTAATACTTATGCTTTTTTAAGTGGGGACGTAATTGCTTCAAGAGAAAATATAGACTTATATACTGACGATTTAATGCCAAAGGTTGCCCTATTTAAAACTAAACGATTACAAGATATAGAATTACAAGACCCAACTAATCTTAATCACAAATTTCGTCCAGACTTACCCCCAAGTGAAAGTTCATACGAAAAAAGAGGAACAATGCGATTAGCTGACGGCTGGACAATGGAAAATTGGAGTGAAGAACAAAGAAAAGAATTACAATCATATTTTACTCAATTGTATAAAGAACAATATAGTGATTTAGGAATTTCACCAGAAAATTTAGCAGAATTAATGAGTGATTTTGAACCTGCTGCTTACACAGATTTAACTGCTCAAGCAGAAATAGGATTTGCCAAAGCACAAATAGAAGAAGGAGTAAGAACTTCTGCTGACCCAGTATTAAAAGAAATGGAAGATAGATTAAAAGTATTAATAACAGAAGGACCAGAAGCATTAAAAAACAGATTTACCGAAATACAAAAAGATAGTAGTAAGAATGCACGAAGAGAAAAAAGAAGAATTAGAGATATACAAAAAAAATTAAAATTAAAACAATCACGAGAAGAAACAAGGGCAGAAAGTCAAGAACGAAGAAGAAAAGAAGGAATAGCAAATGAAATGAGAGGATTAGACCCAACAAAGTGGCAAGAAGTATTAACAGATTTAACAAGTGCAGGGCAAGGAGGAGGAGCAGCAGAAGGAGGACAAGAAAACAAAGATAATGCTTTAAGAATATCAACTTTAACTAATTTGATTGAAAGTCAAAAAGAACTATTAGAACAGAACAGAATTGCAAGAGAAATGGCTGAAAGATACCCACCAGAAAAAAGTAGAGTTGAAAAAGAAGAACAACAAGCGGCAGGTGTTGGGGAATATTTAGATAAAATGACCCCTATACAAAGAGAAAAAGTTGAAAAAGAATTAGCAAAATTTAGAGATTATAGGCATTTATCAAGAGAAAATACACCAGAAAGAAAAAAAGAAGATAAAAATAGATTTAATGGTTTTTTAAGAAAACTTGCTAATCCAAGATTTAGTCAAGAAGAAAGGGACGCAGTAAGAGATATGTTAATATTAAATTTTACCAGTTCTCCAGACGTAAGATTTAAAGACGAACCACCAAGAGGTGATATAACAGAGGATTATAGTTTATTAGGAGCAACCGAAAGAAAACCAGCAGATAAAGTTAAAGCAGAGGTAGATAGACCTGCAATGAGAGTTGGTGATAGATTTGATAAATTAGGAAGATTTTACCAAAATTTGGCGAAAGTTAGATTTAGAGAAAAACCACAAGGAACTATTGCTGATTATTTACAAAATGCAAGAAAACAACAAATGCCAAAGGAATTAAGGGCAGGTATGTTGGCAAGAGCGTCAAAAGATATATCAGAAGTAGATAAAACAGAGCGAAGACCACCAGCAGAATATATTACAGATAAAAGAACCGAAAGAGCAGTTGGAGCAATACAAGAATACGAAGCAGCAGAAACTGCAGGAGGCGGTGCTTCCGCAAATGTTGGCGGTTCTGTTGCTGTAGGAGGAGGAACAATTGCTGGAGGTGGTGCAGCAGCTATTGGAACTACTGATTTTTCACAAGCAAGAAGACAAAAATTAAAAACAACATTTAAAAGAGATTGGGCAGCAGAAGGGACTACATTAAAAACCATAAACTTTGGCGATATTAGAGCGAAAGGTCAAGACGCATTTAAACCTTATATGGTAATGGGAGAATTAGGAAAAAAAGACCCAGCTATGAGTGATACTGAATTTTACCAACAAGAACAGCAAAATTGGTTAAGAACTTTAGAAAATGTAGATAATATGAACAAGGAATTTGCAAGTTATAGTGCAGACGGAGTATATCCAACTAACGAAGGCAGTAGAAATTACCCATTTTTAATGGACGGAAAAACATATAAGGACGAAGGCACAACAGCACAAGAACAATTTGCAGAAGATATTTCAAAATTTGGAGGAAAAAAAGTATTTCAAATAATGACTACTCATAGAGGTCAAATGGTTCAATTTGATAATAATAATTTAGTAGAAAGAAACAATGCCGTTGGTAGTATTGCAAATTTAAGTAGAATTGATATGGGAGATAGAATTGTATATTTTGCACACCCATTACACAATAGAGAAGGTCCAATGTTAAATCAAGATTTTAGCGGCGAAAAAGGACGAGCACCCACTGGAGGCAAAGTTGGTGGAAAAGGTAAATTAGGTTTAACAGTAGGTGATTTAACGCACCCATTATCTGGTATTACTTCATTAGCTGGTGAAAATCCAAATGGATTATTTGGTATGACGCAGTTAAGCGTTGGAAGACAACAAGACCCAGTTATTGTTGAAATGAAAGGCAGAGAAATAAAAGGTGGTTCAGTATTATTAAAAGTAGGAAAATATAATCCACAAACTGAACAAAATGAACTTTTTACACAAGGTCAAGTTGGTTCAGTAATGTCTTCTGATATACTTGGTGTTAATAAAGGTACGGCAAAGGTAAAACCATTAGGAAATGTAAGAACTGGTGAGCAATTTGATAGACCATTAACATTTGCGGAAACACGAGCAAAAGCAAAAGCATTAAATAGAAGAAGACAAACTCAGTATGGAGGATTAGGATTTGGTAGAAAATACGCACAAGTTAGAGGTGATATTGTGTAATTATCGGTTTTCGTGTTTTTCGTGTTTTTCGTGTTTTTTTTCAGATTTTTTTGAACTTTTTTTCGCCCAGAAAAATTCGTAAAAAAACACGAATTTTGCGAATTTTGCGAATTGGGAAAACAAGTAGTTTTAATATCTTACCTTATTTTAATTGGAATGTCAAATACCTTTTACATAGACGCTAATAGAGCAAATAGTAGTGTTAAATCAAATGATACGAATGCTGAATGGGAATATAAATTAAGCAATAATATACAAATTCCAGCAGGTAGTGAAATTGCTGTAGAAGAAGTGTTTTTACATAAACAAGGTATAAGTGGTGCTACTATAGAAATAGACGAAGATATAACAGAAACCCTCTATTTTTCAGTTTATTTAAGTGATAATCCGCATTTTGTTCCTAAATCTACACATAGTGCAGATAGTAGAACATATAATAGTATAACTAAAGATAAAGCGTATGTGCCTTCATTTATGCCTTTTGGTATTTTAAATCAAAGAGGAGCATATAATGCATTAGCTACTGGAACTAATAGCACACCTTATTTTGGTCAAGAATTTAGTATGCATAGAATATTGGCAAGTGAAGCACAAAAACACAATGGAAGTAAATATTACGGTATGCCAAATGCTGCACAAAGAATAGCATTATTTGAAGACGACGGAGGAGCAAACATAGGAAAGGGTAATAACCCACGATTACAAGGAGGAGAATTTAATAATCTGAATGACCCTTATATATCTGGATATAGTGAATATCCAATGATGGCGGTCTTTGTAGATAAGGAAAGTGTATATTGGACACAAGACAACGATTTAGATTTTGGTGCAGGTATTGGATTACGAGGAGACGGAACAGCAAGAGCAATATGTGATAGATATTTAGGGAAAAAAGAAGAATTAGGAGATAATAGATTTAAACCTTATGTAAAATCTGTTGATATATTGATTAAGAAAGGTGTTTATAGTATAGGTGAAATTTCAACTCTAATTGAAAATCAGATTAATGGAAAATATATTAATGTAAAAAATGACGATTTATATACAGACACAATTATAGATAAACAAAATAAACAAACTTATACTGGGACATTAGAAACAGACGGTATATATACAAAAGTTCAAGCATTGGATAGATATAGTAAAAAACAAGAACAACAATTATTTGCAGACGGAACTACAGATTTTTCACAAGGTACAACAAATTTTAGTGCTACGCCACGATTTGGAAGTAATGGAGCAGTTAATTTTCAAGAACCAGTAGATGATTTAAAAAAAGTTTTTAGTAGAAGCACTGCTTATGGAGGAACAAATCAAAAATGGATAGATAATAAGAAAATTGCAACTACTATAAGATATGGAAGCGATAAAGAACCACAGCAAATGTTTCCCCATTTTAATCCAAGTGGATTTCCTGGATTTCATTGGGCAGGATTTAATGATAACTATGGAAGTCCATATTACCCTTTTAATATGAAATGCGAAATACAATATTATGAAACTGGAAACGGAACAGCTGGTAATGGAGGTTTAGCACTCGCAGACGTAGATAAAGTATTACTTGCTTATGACGAAATACCAGAAGGTGGAGCAAGTAGAGACCCTTTTGACGTAAATTTTCCAGAAGAAACAAGTATTCAAGGAACACACAAAGGAAGAGTTCCGATTTTACCCACAGAACAAGAATTATTTTATATTCCAGTTCATTATTATAATCAGTTAGTTAAAATGTGGATATATGAAGATTTTGAAACTCCAGACCTTATTGCTGGTATAGAAGAAGATACGAGGGCACACGGAAATTCATATTTATTTGAAACTGGCAATTGGACTGTTAATACAAGAAGAATGTTTAGATATGGTTTTCAAACAAGATGTAATTCATACGGAAAATCAACAGCACCTCCAAATGGTTTAGATTGTAGCGATAATGATAATTTTATTGGTCTTCATTATGTAGGTAAAGTAAATGCAATACCAGATATTTTTATTACTGGTGAAAAAAATTCAAGTTCGCAATATCCTTGTAATCAAGAAGAAAAATTACAAGTTGAAGTATCACCTGCACAATTTCAATATGATATATTTGAAGGCGGTTATTATGTAGGAACTCCAGATTTTCAATTTACATACGATACAGACCAATCCTCTTTTATTATAAAAGGACTTCACCAAGCAAAAAGAATACCAAGTTGCGATATGCAAGGAAATCCTATGGTTAGTGAGGGAGAAACTGCAGTATATGTAAGAAGACAAGCAAAAGCATTAGAAGATTTATTAGTAAATCCGAACCGTAGCGAGGCAATACTTGCAGAACTACTACACGACATACCAGATAAAAACCATTGGAACGCCGAGCAAAAAAATTATGAAGCACAATATGAAAAAAGTGGAGGCAAAAAAGGTTTTGCTGATAAAATAAGGTCTGTTTTAAATAATAATGAAGATAGAGTAGGAGGAGTTGCTATTTATAATTGGGCATATCAAACGGCAATTAAATATGGGGATATTGACCCAACAACATTTATGGAAAAAAATTTAAATAATCACGGAGTTCCATATAAAAAGTATAATCAAAAATATAAATATTTATGGAAATTTCAAGATTTTTTTTCAAATGAACAAAAAGCACGTGAAAGTTGGGAAAAAACATTATGGTTTAAATTAGGTTTTACATACGATAATTTACAAAATACTAATGGGTGGGAAAAATGCCCATATTATGATTTACCAGTAGATAAATATACAAATACTGCTTCAAAAGAAGCACTTGCTACTAATGATTTAGATACTATTAATGCAAGTGAAAGAAGTAATACATATTATGAAACCAGAAATAAAATGTTTTTCAAAAATGAAGATTTTGTATTATATGGTAAAACTACTAAAGGGGAAATTGATTTAAGTAGTGTTTCAAGTATTTCTTCTACTTTCAATAATTTATTATATTCTTATGACGAAAGACCTGTAAGCGGTAAAGTTCAAGAAGTAGGGAAACACGCTGGAACAATTCAACAGTTAATAAGAACATACGACAATACTAATGTTAGCAAACCATATTGGGGAAATATTGCTGGTTCAACTTTATTTACATTTGGTGTAAATGCGACTGGTAGTTTTCCAAACGGAAATCCAAGAGATAATTTATTTGACGATTACACTAAATCGTGTGCTCAATTACAATATGAAAAAACCACACAACCTATGCAAACAGCTGGACTATTTGACGTAGGATATTCTTTTGATAATTCTGTATATGTTGGAAAAACAAGAATTCCAGTATTAACTGATAGTAAAAGTATTATTGCCACCAAATTACCCCAATTATCTCAACAAGGTTATTATATAATTACAAGTGATATAGTTGATAATTATATGGACGATATGAAGCAAGGGCAACCGCTCCCAATGTTGGGTTTAGTTCCCATTAGTAATTTATCAAATCAAGATTTTATAACTGGAGGAAGTGATATAACACATATTACGCAACAAGTAAAAAATTTGAATAGTATTAAAATTAAAATATTAAATCCAGATTTAACAAGAGCAACTTTAAATACTAATTCAAGTGTAATATTAAGAATTACTTGCCCATTACCAGAAAATACACCAATGACTGGCAAAAAAGAAGCAAAAGACGACAAAGAAAAAATTGAACAAAATAGTCCCCACGACAATAAAACAAAAAGCGGTAGAATTTAAAATATTTTCTCATATTATATATAAATGGCTGAAGACATACCACAACATTTTGATATTGGACCACTACTAAAACCACCTACTTTACAAGAAGTTATAACACAATTTAGACAACATACAGACGGCGACCCAACTGCCCCAGACGTTCAATCTGAAACTGTCCCAAGTGTAAAAAGAAAACCAACAAGATTATCTGCTTTAAGTTCCTATGGACCAGAAGTATTACCTCCAGAATTATTAGGAAAAATTCACGAAGCAAAAGACGAATTAGAAGGTTTTGGAATGAGTGGTATGAACCCAGAAGACCAAGACGAAATATTAGAAGGTCTTATTGAGGAAGAAATGACTTTAGCACATTTACGACACCAATACGAAACTATGGCAGATTTTCAAGAACAAAACACAGAAACAGACAATGAACTTATGGAAAATGGCGACATACCTGCCGTTAATCTTTTTTTTAAGTATTACAATTTTAATCACGGAGGCGAAGATTTCCCTATACACCATTGGCAAGAAGGCACGGAAATAGACGACCACGCCCACCCAAGAGCAAGAGAATTACACGAAATGATAGGACAAGAACTAAACACATATACACCAATTAATGCTTTTTTAACTCAAATAGGAATATCAGAAGACCGACACGACGATATAGAAATGGATATAATGGATAGAGGAATTAATGAAAATGAAAGAATGGACGGCGGATATGCATATTATACCGAAGACGAAAGAGGTACAGACGCACACCCAAATTATCAGTTTTTTATGGACGAATTAGTTGAACAAGATAGAATAGGCGAACGATTGGACGAAGACGGAGCAACCGAATATTATGCTGACATAGAGGAAAACTTTAACCACGAGACGGAACTATTAGACGAAATACAAGGATTTGATAATTTTGCAACTGGGTATCAAACAACAGAAAACCAAATGCTTGAATTTAGAGACGATATAAGAAACCAAATAGCAGAAATTATGCAATACAGACAAGATGTAATTCAACAAACTATGCGTAATATGATTGGAGTAAGACCTATTGAATATGAAGGTGTGGAAGAAGATACTGACGACGAACGAGAAATAGCGGAGCAACCAAACAGAGAATATATAGCAGAACAAGCAGAGGATATGGTTTCAAAAGGTTCAAAAGTTAGACCAAAGGGAAAAAGACGATTTAGAAATAGATATAAAGACGCAACAGCTATTGCTATTCAAGACGCAATGAAAGAAAAAGAGTTAAGTGAATTTAAATTATAAAATTGAAAATAATTCCTATAAAAAAAAAAAATTGAATTTTATTCTTTTGGTATGATAATTAATAAAATGACTAAACAATCAACACAAAATGTATTAAGTGAATTTTATATTAAAAGAGACCCAAAAATACTACTAAAAACTATAAATGATATGGAAGACCAATTAAATGATTTAAAAAGTAAGCACGAAGAATATACACGTATGAAAGCAAGAATTACCGCAACTCATAAAAAATTTTATAATAAAAAATTTGTTATAACAAAAGAAATGTCTGAAAAAGAAAAAGAAGTTATATCAAAAAATAAAGGACATAGGAACACATTATCAAGAGCGAGGTACAATAGAAGTCCAGAACAACAAGAAAGGGCAAAACAAAGAGCGAGGGAACGATATATAGAAAAGTTAAGCGACGAAGAACGAATTAGATATTTTGAGAGGAAGAGGGCGAGGGAAGTTGCGAAAAATAACAATTCCGACAATACAGCATAGGTTTATTTTTCCAATCTAATTGAAAAACTCTATCTTTTTTACAATTTATACAACATACCATATCTCCGCCACAACATTTATTACACCAATAAAACCTTGCTGGGTTTTTATATTTGGTTGTTTTATTTACATTGTATTCTTTACAGCTAACGCATTTTTTATGTGTTAGTTTTTTTTTTTCATTGTTGATTTCCTTATACCATACAGACAACTTATCATATAAGTTTTCTATATCGTGAATATCATCTAAATCTTCTAAGTATTTTATTGTGCTTTCTACACAATCACTACCTAATATACAATAATCCCAAGTTTTCGCTGGGTATTTCATTATAGTTAAATTCTTTATATGTGGTTTTCCACACACACACCTAAAATAATTTTCATTATCTTTTTTTACAATATTAAAAGGACATATACCACCAAATGATTTTAAATCTTCTGGACTATCGCAATTTTCAAATGATATGTATTCTAACTTATATAAAACCTCCCAACCATTTATACCAGTTAATCCTTTTAATCCTCCTATTAAACGTGTATATAACTTGTTAGTTGCTTTTTTGAACTTTTCTAATGCGACTGAATTTTCTTCCATTTATATATACAATTATTATCATTCTTTTAAATATATTATTGGACCGAAAATTTTTCAATTCAAAAAAAAAAAATTGATTTAAAAATTATTCGGTGTAATAAATTATAAATAAACAATAAAATATGCCTGCATATCAAACTCCACAAGAATTATATGACGCTTTATTACAACAACCAAAACACAAACAAATTGCAAAATATATGAAAAAACGAGGTTATACTGATAAAAACCTTACTCAAAATGACGGTATGAACTTTATTCATACTACTATATTAGAAAAATCGCCTTGTTTTACTTCAAGGAGTGGTTTAAAAATCCCATATACAAAATGGGATAACGAAGAAGTAGATACACATAACCAATTTTTAGAAGAAACTAAACACGAATACGACAATGATATGCTTATTCAAAAATGTAATGACTATATTATATTATTAAATAATCATAGAAATGGTAAAAACATTGTTGTAATTGACGTTGATAGTAAAGAAGAGTTATTCAGATTATATAAAAATGGTCTTGATTTATTTAACATACCCTTTACATTATCTCGTAATAAGAAATTACCACATTTCTATGTTGAAACTGATATGAGATACAAACGGTTATTAGGTAAATCTTATAAAGACAAATTTAATAACAATGACCCACGAGAAATTGACTTCCTCTTTGATTTTGTATATGAAAAGAAAACTAATGAAGTATATGGAGCAGATACTTTACCAGAATATGAATATGACGATTTACTACAATATGCGGATATGGAAATTGTTAGTGAAATGGTATATTATCAAGATTTGAGGGACGCAGCAAAACCTAAAAAAATTGCTACTGAAAAATATAATAAGACATTGAATACTATTGATTTAAATGGTCTTATATTAGACCCAGAATGGGAGACTATCCCATATAAACAATTGGTAGAGTTATTACATTCACTTAATCCGAATAAGTATCATTCTCGTAATGATTGGTATAAACTAACAAGAGCGATTATATCTATGATTGGTAAGAACCAAAACCCCAATGACTTCTTAAAATTAGCTATCAACTTTTGGCGAAAAAGTGATAATTATAAAGACAAGTGGGACAGCGAAAACTTGGGATTATTCATTAAATATTTGAATGACGGTTCATATACTCAATTTAATTGTGGTAATAGAACTGCTGCACAATACTTATATGACTTATTAGAGAATGACGATTTACCAGTATGGAAGAAATTATGCTTTGAAGAACATAGACATATTGATTGTATAGAGTTTAAGAAACTTGAATTTACCGACGCTTGCAATGTATTTAATCAACGAGTAGGTTTTATTGGAGGTAAAGTATGTATGTTTGTTGAATACAATGTAGATACTAAAGAATTTGATTTTATAAAAGAACAAGATTTAGTAAAAAAGTATAGGAATTTATATTACAATGAGATTGTTGAAAAGTTTGATAAGATACAAAACAAAATGGTTCAAGAAGATAGTAGAACTAAATTTATATATAAATGGTTAGATAGTGAATATAGAAACCAATATCAAGGCGGTTGTTGTTTTAGACCTCCACCTAATACTTCAAAGCATAGTATGTTTAACTTATTTACTGGTTTTGCTTGTGATAATGTTGCTGAATACGACAATGAAATTGAAGAAATGACTAAACAAGAACTGGAGACAGAGTTGAAATTTATATTAGACCATTTACGATATTTAAGTGGCGACGACCAAACCGAAAAAGTATATCAATATCAACTAAAATATTTTGCCCACTTACTTAAATATCCAGCAACTATACCACGAGTTGCTATAGTATGGATTTCAGTTCCTGGAACTGGTAAAAACCAATTTCTGAACTTTGTTAATAACATTATGGGTGATAAGTATTATTATAGTTCAGCAACCAGCACAGAAATTTTAGGTAATTTCAATTCTTGTATTAGAGGCAAACTCTTATTAAACCTTAATGAGTTCAAAAAGGGATATACAGTAATGGAAGCATTAAAAGAACTTATTACTGAAACAAAGTTAGACACACGAGAAAAGAACAAAAACAATATTATGGTTGAGAATTGTATGAGGTGTGTTATTAGTAGTAATCTAAAAAATCCATTAGTATTAGAATTCAAAGATAGGCGGTTTATGGTTATCAGAAATAATCCCATTACTGCAAGCGACGAGTTCAAAGAGAAATTCTATGGTAAAGAACTTAATGATAATATTAGTTCTGTTAAAATGCAAAAAATGTTCTTAAGGTATTGTAGGGAGTTTGTTAATGTTAAAAAAGATTATAACTTTGAAACTAACATTATTAAAACTGCTGAATATAAACATTTACAATCACGTAATGTTCCTTACATTATTAGGTTTGTGCGTTATTGGTTTAACAAAAGAGGGGTTGAGGGATATGATTGTAAAATGAGTAAGAAAGAAATATGGGATATGTTCAGTGCTTGGTTAATAGAAGAAAATGAAAAAGTATCTAATATAACAGCTACTGAACTTACTAATGATTTAGAAGGTCATAAGATATTGAGAACTGATATATCATATTTAAATGCGAATATTGCTTCGTTCATTAATGTTAGTAAGTCTAATAAAAAATTCTATCAGTTGGAATTACAAAGAGTAAAAGCATACTTTGATAAAGAGGGGATTGACTATGACGGAGCAAACCTTACTGAATTTGTTGATAGTGATAGTGATACTGATAGTGATAGTGATAGTGAATAATTGTATTCGTGTTTTTCGTGTTTTTCGTGTTTTTTTTCTATTTTTTTTGAACTTTTTTTTGCTCAGAAAAATTCAGAAAAAAACACGAATTTTGCGAATTTCACGAATTACATCATAGTTCAAAAAATATATATATAACCTACAATAATTTATATGAATAATAATAGTAGATTAAATTATAAAGGAAATGCAATTGAATTCAAAGACGACGATTACGAAACCCCCAAAGAAGTATTACAAGACTTACTACCTTATATTACTAATTACGATATTATTTACGACCCTTTTTATTGTAAAGGGAAAGTTAAAAAAGAGTGGGCAGTATTGGGTAAGAGCTGCATAAATGATAAGTTAGACGCTTTTAGTAGAGAACACCCAGAATTTGATATAATGATTTCTAATATACCATTCAGTATGAAAGAAAAATGCGTAAAATTAGCAGTGTCTTTAGCAAGACCATTTATATTACTAATGCCTATTGACGCATTAGGAAGTAAATGGATTAAAAAATATTTTGATAAACTACAATTTATCGTACCTAATGGAAGACTACAATTTATGAAAAATGAAAAAATGGAAGGTAAATGTTGGTTTGATACTATGTGGGTATGTGGTGGTTTAAACTTACATAAAGATATTATTAAACTTTAAATAGTCATTAGTAGAGCATATAGTCCTTGCTTTTTACATTTACTATATCCCTTTAATCCATTCATTTTACATATCGCTTTTAATTGTTTAATAGTATGTCTTTGTTCTCTTACTTTTCCGTCAATAGTTGTTTTACTTGGAACACAACCAAGTATTTCTATACCTTGTTTAAAATAACTACCTTCTCTAAAAGGGTTTTTGTAGGAGATTTTATACCATTTGTTAGTTCGTAGTAAAGTTGTTGTTTCACCTAAGACGTTTTTATAACGACCAAATACATTGCCATATTCATTATTACCTATATTCCAATCTTTACTTCCACGATTTTTATGGGTAAAATCTGTGGTACTATAATGGTAATATAGACTTGCTCCACAATTAATTTCAACCATATTATGGTTGCGTTTTGCTATTCTGAAAAAGTATTTTTTACATATATAATTTTGTCCTTTTCCAATTTCTTCAATTTCATCCAAAACGTCTTGGAATAATTGTAAGTTGTTATTTTCAAGATACATTGCCGTTGTAGGGTAAAGGTTGGTAATAGTCATAATTACTCATTTTATTTAGCAAAAATAAAAAATCAATTTTTTTTTTTTCGGTGCGAGTTAAAACCAAACACATAATAAAAAAAACCAATTTTTTTTTGCAAACCTAACACTTTTTTTGCGATATTATTTAAGACCTCTAACATTATATGTATTTTTTAAATCTTTTATACATTCAAGAATATCAGAACCCATACGACTATCACTTGATATGAAATCTTTTACTTTTTCATATAAAGCATTTTCACCTTCTAAATGTTGGTCTGCTCCTAAAATTCTTCTTGCGAATTTGCGTTTTTCAAATGGAGTAGCAGGAAATCCAATAGTTTCAAAACCACCAATAGAAGCGTCAAAGTCTTCTTTACATTTTAAAGCAGACATAAAGTTATAATGTTCTTCGCCATTTGCGTCAATATATACAGAATTTTTAATACTATTGCCTTCAGTTGTATCGTGTAATCCTTTGATATCTACTTCAATAAACCCAACGGTTTTAGAACTTCTTTTGAAACATAAGAAATATTGTTCGTCAGCAGGGTAATGTTGATAATCAGTAGCTATTGTAAAATCTTTAAAGTTAATCATTCCATTTGGAAGGTATTTTTGGTATTTCCACACATAAATACAATTAAGTTTAAAAGTGGAAATAGTAGAAGGAATTTCGGTTGATTGGTTCATAATTACTCATTTTATTTAGCAAAAATAAAAAATCAATTTTTTTTTTTTCGGTGCGAGTTAAAACCAAACACATATTTAAAAAAACCAATTTTTTTTTGCAACCCTAACACTTTTTTAAAATCATTTTTTTTTTTCGCAAAAATTTATTTTCTTTAGATACAATAATTAGAGATTAAAAA
>VMHT01026236.1_pt1 | contig 19396 bp, 19 predicted proteins | sample 4693611 | NCBI WGS metagenome assembly VMHT01 (sample SAMN12280063, study PRJNA550983) | marine metagenome | isolation source: seawater sampled from same location over 5 years 0.02-0.2 micron viral filtrate | place: USA: collected off the coast of southern California halfway between the port... ...
AGGATTACAGAAGATAGCCACACGTATGGGTTATGCAGGTAGTATGGAAAAGTTTGATGACTACTTGAAGCAGAACCCTGACAAAGAACGTGAGATGATTGTGTACAGAAGTAAGGCACAAGAAATGGCTAAAGGTGGTGTAGTTAAATTGCAAGAGGGTGGTGAGACCACTAATACTGCTACTACAACGACTGCACAGCCTAACATAGAAGACTTTAGTACTCAACAAGCCTTGTCACCTACTTTGCCTGTAGGTGGTGCTACAGTGGCTACAGATACACCTATCACAACACAACAAGATGTTGCCACTACGAGTGGTCAAGTAACAGGTGAAGTTAAAACTGCTGCCCCCATGCAAGCAGCCGTAACACAAGCAACAGCACCTACATTAACTACAGCAGCACAAACAGAAGCATCACAAGTATCCCCTGAGATTAAAAATGCTACGACTACAATGCAAGCTGCTCAAGGTATTGTTAGTCAGCAAGCTCAAGTTAATCCTGCTCAACAGAATCAAAGTGCTGTATCTAACTTACAAGCAGCTCAAGGTACAGCAACACAACTACAAAATCCTGTACAAAGACAGATTGAAACAAATGAATTAATTACTCCTAGTGCTAATGCTGAAACTGCATCTACCTACGCAGAACAGATACAAGCTGCTGAAGCATCCCCATCAACACAAGCTACTGTACAAGGACAACTTGCTAGTTTAACGTCTAACTTCGATGCAAGTAATCCACCTGCATGGGCGGCTGGAACATTACGTGCTGTACAGGCACAGATGGCACAAAGAGGATTAGGTGCATCTTCAATGGCTGGACAAGCTATGATACAAGGTGCATTAGAAGCTGCTCTTCCTATAGCACAAGCTGATGCCCAAACAATAGCATCTTTTGAGCAAGCTAATCTATCCAATAGACAACAACGAGCCATGCTTGCAGCACAGCAACGTGCTACATTTATAGGTCAAGAGTTTGACCAAGCATTTCAAACACGAGTACAGAACTCTGCTAAGATAGCTGATATAGCTAATATGAACTTTACTGCTGAACAACAGATAGCTTTAGAGAACTCTCGTGCAGCAAATACTGTAGGTTTAGCTAACCTATCAAATAATCAAGCAATGGTTATGGCTGAAGCATCTGCCTTATCAAATTTAGATATGTCTAATTTAAGTAATAGACAACAATCTGCTGTACAGAATGCACAATCATTTTTACAGATGGACATGGGTAACCTTAACAATAATCAACAAACAGCTATGTTTAAAGCACAAACAATAGCACAATCTTTATTTACTGACCAAGCTGCCACTAACGCAAGTAGGCAGTTTAATGCAACATCGCAAAATCAAACAGACCAATTCTTTGCTAACTTGCAAACACAAGTATCAAACTTTAATGCTGAACAATCTAATGCAATGTCAAGATATAATGCAGGTGAGTTAAATGCTTTAGAACAGTTTAATACTACAATGAAGAATCAAAGAGAGCAGTTTAATGCACAGAACCGATTAGTCATTGACCAATCTAATGCACAGTGGAGAAGACAAGTTGCTACAGCCGATACTGCTGCAATCAATAGAGCTAATGAATTAAATGCTAAAGCACTAATAGATGTATCAACAGGTGCATATAATAACTTGTGGCAAGGCTTTAGAGATGATATGGAATTTGCATGGAAGAGTGGAGATAATGCTCAAGAACGTGCTAAAGATATTACACTACGTAAGATGCAAGACGAATCTACTGTAGCTGCCGCGGCATTGACTGCTGAGTCAGAGGAAGCCGCAGCACTAGCTAAGGGTGTAGTAAATATGGCTACTTCTAATACAGCAGGCTCAATACTTAGCACTGCTGTATCAGCCGGTGCAAAATGGCTATTTGGTTAAAGGAAATATATAATGATTAATAATAGTGTTTCAAAGGCATACTCTGCAATAAATGATTTATCTATGCAAGTAGAAAAGGCTGAATCAGAGGGGATTCCTAGTAATATTAAATTAGAAAAAAAGATGACAAACAAGAAAGGTTTATTGACTAGAAGTCGAGAGATGTTTAAATATAATGAAGCATCCACGAAAACTGATGATACAGATAAAGAGCAACAAAAATTAGTAATAGCGTATGTATTACATATACGAAAAGCATTTCAAGAGGTAAAGAATGGAAGAGCTACCAATACAAAATCCTAACGCATCCTTTGATGGTCCTATTCCCGGTGCTTCTCTTACTACTGAAGTAGGTAATAGACCTTGGGAAAATACACCTAAAGAATCAAGTTTAGATGTAGTCATAAATAACTATTTACGTAGACTACAAAATGAAGAGATAGTTATGCCTTTGTTAGATGCCATGAGATATGGTACATCTATTAGTACATTAGTAGAAGCTGTCATAGAAACTGCTGTTATGGAAGGTGAACATACTATTGATATAGGAGTACTCGCATCTCCTGTAATTGTTGAATATTTAAAAGGTGCAGCAGAGGTTTCTAAAATAGATTATAAGATATCTGATATAGATGTTAGAAGTGCTAGAGAACCCAAAAAGATTGATAGTCGATTACTAGAAGAAGTTCTAGATGAGATGGAAAAGGGTGAAGATAGTCCTATAACTGAAGACATAGAAACATCAGCTAAAGAAATAAAGTCTAGTAGTAAAGGCTTAATGGCAAGAAAAAATAAGGATGATAAAGATGGCATTTGATTGGGGTAGTTTTTTCTCTTCTGGTGTAGAGGAGTTGGGTGCTGTAGCTAAAGCAAAAGATACAACTGTAGCGGCTGAAGCTAAAGCAAATGCTGAAGAGTTTGCTGGTAAAACTGAAGCATATGAAGACGAAATAACAAAGAACAAAAGAATGTTAAGACAAGAAACTGATGCTATAAGAGGTCTTGGTATAAAAGATGTTGGCAAGATACGTACTATTATGAAAACTTATGGTAATGCAGATGTTGTTAAACAAATAGGTGAAGACTTTAAAAACTATCAATCTAGAGCATTAATAAAAGGTGAAAAACCTCAATATACTACATTAGCAGATTACATTAAAGGTAGAATATCAGGTGCTGGTACAACTATGTTATCAGATGAAGCTGCAGAACAAGCATCAGATGAAGCAGCAGTTGCAGGTGATGAGCTAGATATACAACAAGCAGAACGTAAAGCTAAAGCTCAAGGTGTTAGTCTTGCAGAGTATTTAGAGAATCAAGCAAGAAGGATGTCAGATAGACCTGCATTTAACATTGATGCACGAGCAGCAAGGCTTGTAGAAGAAAGTAAGATGGGTTTATTCGGTAAGACACTTACAATGGATGAAGCTAAAAAACAAATACTTGCAGGCAAAACTATGGAAGGTGCTGGTATAGGTGGAGAAGTTAAAGATTTAGGTGAGACAGGTTTTGCTCTACAAAGAGAAGGTGGCTTGAGTGCAGAAGAAATTATAAAGTTAAAAGCATTACAAGAGAAAGCAGACCCTAAACTTGACCCATCAGCTTTGCTTACCTTGGAGAATAAATATATTAATCAGTTGAGCGACCCTAAGTTTACTATAACTAAAACAGGTACGGATGGAGTTAGCCGATTAGTAATTTCTGATGCACCTGAAGCAAAGGCGGCAATGTTAGATATAATTAATAAAGAAATAACTTCAGAGACATTTAAAAAATTATCACCTCTAGGACAAAAACAATTACTCGCATTAAAAGAAAAATATGAAAGAAGTAGTACTAAAAAGGAAGACAAAGCCAGCAAAGTAAACATACAAAAAAGAGATGAAAAAATAAAAAATTATAAAAAACAAGGTGTGTCCAATCAAGATATAGCAAATGGATTAGTGCAATCTGCAAAAAATAAAGGACAAGAATTATCAATAGAAGAAGCTTTAAAAATTGTACAAGGTATTCAATAAATGGTTAAAGGCACTATATCATTTGATGATATCTATGATGATGAAAGTGAAGACAAAGATTCAACCATATCATTTGATGATGTATATGAAGATGAAGAGATAGAAAAAAAAGAAGATGATGTAATATCATTTGATGATGTTTATGAAGATACTACAGCAACATCAGAAACTGCAACTCCTGCATTTACTCCCCCAAAAGAAGGCTTTACATATGAACAGTTTACTCAGTCACCTGAACTGAAAGCTGCCGCTGTGCGTTTTGCTAAAAATCGTTTAGGATATGATAATATATCTGAAGATGAAGCTATTGATGAAACAATAGAGCATTTTAGACAGTTTAAAGTAAATGAATTGACGGCAGGTAAAGATTGGAATTATACAAGTGGGTTAGCCACAGATAAAAAACGTCAAGAGATTAACGATTATAAATCCTTGTACAGAGCAACTGAAGCTATGGAAGACTTTGGTGGTGGTGTTTTAACTACACTTGGAGATTATGCTGGTGGTATATTTACAGCACCATCGACAGCACTTGGATTATTACTTCCGGGTGGTGGAAAACTCGCTGGTGTAGCCGCACAACAAACTGCAAAGTTAGGTGTTGGTAGAGCTATAGCAGGTTTAGCGGCAAATCCATTAAAAACGATAGTTGCAACGGAAGCCACAGCAGGTGTATTACAAGACGTAGCTGAACAAAAAAGTCTTATAGCTGTTGATGAGCAAGATGATTTTAACTTTGGTCAGACAATAACGACAGGTATTATTTCCGGTGTAGCTCCTGCCGTTCTATCCACAGTTCCTTTGTATCTAGCAAAAAAATATGGCAGTAAGGCTATTAGTAAAAGGGCACAGACCGATGAATTATTAGAAACATCTCAAAAGGCTGTAGAAGAAAAAACTGCAAAAGCAGAAGCACTTGCAACTAAAACATTAGAAGATTCAAAAGAAACAGGAACAGCTATAAAAGAAAGACTTGCAGCTTTAAATGCTGATATGGTTGAAGAAGGTAAACAAGTAGGTAAAGATATAGCTGATACACAAGGTATAGATGAACCTCTTCGAGTTGCAGTTATGCCTGATAAAATAAATAGAGTGGCTGCGGCAGCAACAGAAGTATTAGCAGATTCTGGTGGATTAAAACAAATTCAAACAGGAGTAGACTCAAAAACTGGTGAAGCTATATTTAAAAGCGAACGTATAACAGAAGCTATAAGTCGTGTTATAAGAGATGCAACCGATGATAAAACTAATAAAGCATTAACAGATACTTTTGGTGAGGTTCTCAATAAATATAACTTGACACAAGATGATTTTGCTAATTTATTTATATCAGAGTTTTCTGAAGCAGGTCGTTTACTACAAAAGGCTGGGCATGAAAAGAAACAGCTTAAAACTATGATGTCATCGATAGATGAAGTTGCATCTTCTGATATATTCTCTTTAAATGAAAATGTACTTGATGTGTTTGCTAAGTCTAAAAAGTTGACAGATGCGAATGACTATGATGGATTTATTAGACAGTTTGATGCAGGCGATACACTAAGAAGTTTAGATGCTTTACGTTTAGCTGCCATGACATCACAGGTAGGTACAACAGTACGTAACACTGTTGGTGGTGGATTGCGTGTAGGATTTGATGTTCTTACAAATGTTTTCGATGCTAGTGTGCAAGCAGTTGTATCAGGAACACGAAGAGTTATTACAGGTGAAAAGTCTACACAAACTATTAAGGATTCATTTAAAGATTCTATAGCCATAGCATATGGTTTAGTGAATAAAGATAAGGCTATAGCAGTAGAAGAAATATTTGCTATGGGATTTCAAACGCAAGCTAAAAAACTATATAGACAATTAGCTGATTTAGAAGATGTAACAGGGGTAGGTCTAAAAGGTAAAAATCCACCTAGTAGATTACGTAATATTACTACAGGGGTGGGTAGAAACTTAAACGTGCTAAACACACTATCTGATAATATGTTTAAACGTGCAGCTTTCATGGGTGGATTAGAACGAGAACTACGTAAAATGAAACGAATAAAGTTAGCTAGAGGTGATAAAGTCACTGATGCTGATTTTGATTTAATGGAGATAATGAAGAAAGGTGATTTCAATAAAGTATTTGGAACTACTGAAGGTAAAAAAGCATTAGATAGAGGTATAGAAGAAGCTTTATACTTTACATATCAAGCATCGCCTAAAAGTACTATGGGTCAATTGCTAATTAAGGGTGCTAATAATTTACCTTTTGTTACGACATCTGTAGTACCCTTTCCTAGATTTTTAGCTAATGCTATGCGTTTTACTTATGAGTACTCTCCTTTGTATCTAGCTAATAAAAAAGTAAGAGCAGAACTTGCTAGGAGTTTTCGTAAAGAAGGTATCAGTGAAACAGGCGAAGAGCTTGGTATACGTACATATCACGAAACAGCAAAAGGTTTAGCTGGGTTAGGTATGCTATATGGTGCATTAGCGTTTAGAAACTCTCAAAATGCTGGTGAAAAATGGTATGAAGGTAGGTCAGCAGATGGTCAAACATATGATATGAGACCTTTCTTTCCTGCCGCACCTTATTTATTCTTTGCACATTTAATTGAAAGAAGTCAAAAGGGTGAAGATGTTGTAGACAAAAAAACATTCCGTGAATCCTTACAAGCTGTAACAGGTATGCAAGTAGGTAAAGCTGGGTTTGGTTTATACGCTATGGATAAATTGGTAGATGATATAGGTAATGTTTTTGATGGTAGTATAGAATCAAGTGAAGCAATAGGTAAACTAGGTGCAGAATTTTCTGCTAATATATTATCTACTTATACAATGCCTTTAACACCTCTACAAGATACATATAATACATTCTTAGCACCTGACGATGAAAGAATTATTAGGGATAATAACATTGAAGATTTAAGTTCTTTGATATGGCACAAAGCACTAGCTCGTGTTCCGGGAAACTTTGCCATAGAAAAAATGTTAAAGGAAGCTTACGGCACAGAATATGAACTACCAAAAGCTTATGAATCTCCTACTCGAACTGGTTTCATTAGAAGAACTACTCCTATATCAAGACAGCTAACCGGTCGATTGTATCAAGAAAAGAAAACTGATGTAGAGAAAGAATTAGACAGGCTTAGAATTACAAAATCTGATGTTTTAAAAAGAACAGGTATAGCTGAAGCTGACCAACTATTAGGTTTTTATATGGGTGAATTTATGACAGATATTGTTCAGCCTTTCATAAAAAGTGATTTCTATAAAAACACCCCAGAAAAACTTAAAAGACAAGTTTTAAAAAATGAAATAGAAAAGGTTAGAAAAAAAGTAAAAGATATGGCTAAGAGCACTATTGTGTATGAAGGTTCTAATCCACAACCAAATCCTATGGACCGTGTCTCATTTAAAAGATTACCAAAGATATATAGACAAATAGCTATGGATACATATAATCAATCAGACCGTGGTGAACCAACTTCTATGAAAGATTATAACTACAAAATATTGTTACAAATAGCTAGAGCATTGAGTAAAGGTAAATTGCGTAATGTTGAGTTTAAAGAACAAGACATTAGAGATGAACTTAACGAAGACCCTACTAGCGAATAGCTATCTCTTATCTCCTGACCCTTGAAGTGTACCCTTTTCCTTTCTAGCTTGTAACTTCTCTAAGTTCTTTCTCATTATCTCATTGAGTTCAACACCTAATTCATTTGCTAGTACAGCACAATACCAAAGAACATCACCTATCTCGTAGGCAATAGCTTCTTTATTACCTTTCCCATCTCTGATAATCTTCTTTATCTTACCTGCAACTTCTCCTGCTTCACTTGTCAAGCCTAAAGCTAAATACTCTAATGCTTTTTCTTTGGGGAATATAGCTGTGGTTTTTGCCAACCTCTCGTACAAATCAGGGGTTATAACTTGTGTTATTATCAATTTATCTTTCATATACTTTCTCGCTTCCTCTTCAATTTTCCACATCTCGATTATCCTTAAATGCTTTTATAACATCTGAAGAAAATAACTTCTGTAGATTAACTAGATACATTTTAGATGCATTATTATCTCCACCTGAAACAGACCTTTTAGAATCTAAGTTGTTTATTATCTTCTTTAAACTATCTGTATTAAAAACTAACGTGCAGAAGGTATCTTCTCCTACACATAAATTATGAAACCAATAGTCTGATTCAGTGGCTGCTATACCACTAGGTTTACCATAACTTTCATATTCAATAGCTATGTTGCCTGTTCTTTGCCACATACCTCGTTCGCTTTTAACTTCAATCTTTTTATCTTGAAGCATATCAGCAACTTGTTTTTCTCTTACCTTTCCGTATTCTAAATCTATATCAAACTTTTTTCTGTCTTCAATGCAAGGCTCTAGATTATCCATCATTGTCTTCTTTAGCAATCTGCTCTTGCTGTGGTCTCTCTATATATTTAACTAAAACATTTAACTTACCATTAGCATGTTCTAATGCTCCTAGCTCTTTATCAATTGTTTCTACAATGGTAGGATGGTCTCCAACACCTACGGGATTATTTAACATTGCTTCTATATTTGCTATATGACCATTCATTTGTCCAAGCAATCTAGTTTTTAACGCATTTACTATCATTTCTTTCATTTAATACTCCGTTTTGGTTTTGGTTTTAGATGTAGTAATTCTCTTATGTGCAACTTTCTACCTTTAAAGAACACAATTAAATTGATAGTAGTGTTGATGGAAATGGCTATTAATAACCACCATTGCCACCAAAGTAACTCACTACCTTCTATCATTAACTAGCTTGTATGTCAACCATCTCACACGCATCTGCTGTGCAAGCTAGTTCTCTACCACCACTAGTTGTATCTTCCTTTTCATAATCTGCTAACTTTGACCAATCAATAGATGCAGGCATCTTTTTATACAACTGCTCATATTCTCCACCTGTTATATCTTGATAAGGTGCTTGAGCATATGTATGGTCACTGAATGGTAGGAATGATATACCTGATACTTCATCAAAGTTTTTATATACCCATGCTCCTACTTCCATCCACTCATCTTCCTTAACAGACACAGTAACAGAAGGCTTGTGTTCACACCAATGTCTTTGGAACATGAGCCAATACTCTAACTGTTCTATAGCAGACATCTCTGTCCTAGTCGTAGCACCTGAAGGTGACTTCATAGGAAAGCTGAACACAGTTGTGCTGTCAGGCTTCATAACACATGGCTCACTTGGTATGCCACTATCTTTCATAAACTGTGTGAGTGGGTCTTTGTTATCACCACGTACAGTTCTGATGTAATAGTCATTGTGTCTAGCATGAATACCTGAAGCACTATCAACTAATTGACTAACTGTACCACTTGGTTTAACACAAGTTATTGCAGTTGCTTGTGGAATACCTAAATCTTTAGCCATCTTCTTGTTAGTTTCTATTGCTACATCTCTTAGTATTTCTAATATTTCGGGTGTCCATATAGGACAGTCAAGAATACCTGTTAGGGAAACTCCTAATAGCCTTTCTTCCTCTGTATTATCCTTCCATATCTTACGTAAGTACTTAAAATTAGTAAGAGTTGATTGAAATGTACCTAAGATTGTAGCCATACGTACCTTTTCTTTCAAAGATTCTAAGCCATCTGTAACTCTACACACTACCTCTGTAAGATTACAAAACTGATATGGTCTAAGTATAATCTCACTACATGGATTGCAACCAAAGTAATGGTCAGTTTCTCGTCTACCATTCTCAGATGCTTTAACTTTAGCTGCTTGTCTATTAAATATCCCACGTTCGCCTGACTTAGATTCATACAATGATGTCCACTCTCGCATGAATGTACCCATCTCAGGCTTACCTTTAAATGCTACAGAATTATTAGCTAATGCTCGTTGACCTTCATTCTCCCACCATTGACCTGACTTAGCATGTCTCATTTGGTCATCGCCTAAATTAGACAATGATATAAGAGCAGACCTACGTACACCACCAACAACTACAACTTCTCCTATCTTACACATCAAGTCGTGACACTCAATAGGAAATAGTCTTCTGCCTTTAGCACCTTGAAACTTCTGTATGCAGAATCTAAATAACTCTTCAAGTGGAGCAGGACCAGATGCCCTACCACCAAAAGTTTTTAGTCTTGCACCAGCAGGTCTTACTTGTGATGTATCCCATGTAGGAACTTGACCTACATATAACATAGCAATAAGTTCTCTTAGAGCTTTTGCCCAACCGGGTCTGCTATCTGCGACATGTATGACCGTAGTGCTGTCTTCAAAATGCTCATTAACGATAGGAAGTTTATCTACTACTTCTCTTTCTACAGAGAAACCTACACCTGTTCCACACATAAGAACATACATGCATTCATCAAATGCACGAGGACTATCCACAGGTATATAACTACAATTATAACCACCAACATGACATCTATCTAAAGCAGGTCCTGATGTCATCAAGGCTCTCATACTAGGCATAACACCTAAGTTCATTATCTGTGCAGACATTTTCTCTTTTAATGCTTTAGTTACAGTGTATCCATGATTATCTTTTAGATGGCTTTCCATATAACTAAAGTATCTATCTATTGTTTCAGACCAATTCTCTCTTCTTTGTTCTTCATCTTTCCATCTTGCATAGCGAGATAATGCGATAAAGTTTTGATAATCTGTTGGTAGGTAATTGCTAATCATTTATGTCTCCGTTATTACTTTTAGTTGGGTTATTTTTGTTCCATCAATATCATAAAAAAATTCTCTTATGTAGTCTTCAAACTCTTCTGTTAATTCACCGTCTGCGGGTATTGCATATTCATCTGGGTCAACAGTAATAGTGCAGACTATCTTAACTCTTATCGTCATCATATACCTCAATGAGTTTATTCAGATACCACTGTGCTTTTTTCAAGTCTTCTATGCCATTCTTATACTTAAATCTCCATAAGTATTTAGCTATATTACCTTGTAAATAAGCATTGAATCCATCACCTAACATAGCTTGCAAGGCATCAATACATTCAATTCCAGATTCATTGTAGTGTCTAGGATGGTTAATCATATCTTCTTGTAACTTAGATAACTCTTTGTTTTCCATCATCTTCATAAACTCCATATGTCTCATTAAGTATCAGACTTCACAAAAGACACATTAATTATATTGTCTTCATATGTTTTTTTAGGGGTGTCTTCTTTATAGAACTTCTGCTCTTCTTTGTCAAACACATTTACAACATAATCATTTATCTTGTCTCTAAGCTTGGGTTCGGTTTCTAACAAGTTTAATGTTGAGCATAACATCTTACAGATATGCTGCACTTGATAATAATCATCGTCATCTAAGGGATTGTTTTCATTGGGAAGTATTGTTACTTCAATGCCACCATTCCACTTACCATTACTGTTAAGATGTGGATTTACTTTAATGAAAAAATCTTCAGGCATTACACCCTTTGATTTATAATCCATATTATTTTCTCCTTACTTTAGTTCCCACAAACTTAATGAAGTTTGCATGTTTATTTTTGCCTTTTTCTTTCAGCCAATCTTCAGGTATAATTCTATCATAGTATCTGAAACCATGTCGAATACACCATTGAGCATAACTAGACTTAGCACCTTTACTAAGCTTGCTACTACTATTAGTAAATACAAATCTTATGTCTAGCTTAGGATGCTGTTTCTTTATTGCTAAGTGCTTACGTCTGTCAGCTGCTAAAAACCTACCCTTAGTTTCGATTATGATACCATTGTACAATATAAAATCCGGGGTATATGTTCTGTAGGCTAAGTCTTCCCATTCAATCTTTATACTTTCATATGTATATTGACATTTCTTTTCTTTTAAATAAATAGATATCTTATGCTCTAAACCACTACGATACCCATACTTTATAGCTTCACGTCGTACTTTGTGTGGTGACACTAAGCTTCGCCTTTTAACTTAACATACTGAACCATCTTAGGTTCTTTAGCTTGAGACATCTGTGCCGGTAATTCTCTTAATGTAGGAAAACATGTGTTTCTAAAATCACAGAACTTGCAGTTAGAGTTTAGAATCATATTACCTGTTGAAACTTTACGAAAGAACTCAGGTACAGGCTCAAAGCATCTCTTAAACTCTTTCTCTTCTGCTGTAGCTATAGTTTTCTTTATAGTGTCTAACTCTTCTTCTAAGTTCATATTACTTGCAGGAACATATTTAAACTGTCCATTAGCTTTGTTTACAACCCACCAACCACCAACCTTGTGTCCTGATGCTTTTGCATAGCCTGCTAATTGTCCTATATAACCAAAGCCGTCACCATCTTTGAGTGTCTCATAGGATTCAAACTTATTCTTGTATGACCAATCAGATGCAGATTTAATATCATCTACAGCATCATTCATAACAATGTCATAAGTTCCTTTAATAGATAGATTATCATCTAGCTTCAGTTCGACTTCAGTATTATCTTTGTATTCCATACCTGCTTCAGTAAGCAACCCCTTAAACACTGCTTCAACAATATCACCTAACATCATATTCATAACGAATGTGGTAGGCTTAGGTAACGCTTTTTCTGGGTGATTTTTTTGAAACCATAGTTGGCATGATGGTCTGCCTACATTAGACATACGAAATCTAAACTCATCTCGTTTATTACCTCCAGCGAATTGACGTTTCAAAGCATCTTTTATTTCCTCTCCTATTCTATCAATAGTGGAGTCACTCATTCGAGTTTCTCCTTTAGTGGCATTTTCTAGATACTGATGAATCGCCAATTCCGCTGGATGGTGCATTATGCTACCTCTTCTTGATTGTCTATATCAATAAAACTATCAACTGTATCTTTATCAGATTGACTTATGTCCTTAGATGATTTTTCACTCCAAGTGTTTATAACCCACTCGTTGTAATTTTGTACCCAAGACATAAAATCAGAGAACATAGTTTGGTCTGCATCTGTTAAAGATATAGTATTTGTGATATCTAAACTTGCTTGTGGCAGATAAAAAGTATCACCGTTATTTGATTTATGACCCTCTGTGGTAATCACAATGTTATGTTGCACTGGCAGTCTCTTCATTTGTGCTAACTTAGTAAATGGTACACCCATAATCTTGAAAGCATCACGATTATCAATTTCCCATATGAAAGGAGACTCAGGCAAATCAACAGGCTTACCATCTGCTGTCTTAGCATCATTCAATGTTACTAATCCAAAGATAGCACGAACTCTCTTAATTGACTTCAATAAGTCCTGCTGATGTTTAGGTAGTGCTTGAAAGTCCTTGACGTAACCTGCAGGTTTGCCACAGTTAAATCCACCATTAGTATCTTTCAAGTCTATGTTTAAACTATCAGCCATTACAGTCTTAACGTAATCGCCCTTTTTCTCACCTGCCTTAGCTGATAAGTTTGGAACATATCTTTTATACATATATCTTTGCATAAAAGGTCGTATAGTTGCTGATGAAGCATAAACCACGTTGCCATCTAAAGGGTCAAGTAGATAGTTGCCGCCATCTATAACCTCAAGCTTTACTGATTTACCATTCATCTCACCCTCGCCCATAATAGGCTTATGTTGTATCTTCAGTCTTGGTAGGGTGCTACTCTTCTTTGAAGCAGAAGAATCTTCTCCAGCGATACCCATAGCTTTTGCCATAGCGGCATAGTTATTTGTATCAATAGTTGTTAAATCACTCATATGTGAACCTCGCTTTTATTTTAAGTTTTGTAGTTATATCACGCAACGTCTTTAGTGTCAAGCCAATTATCTCCTATTTTTGATTCTAATAGTAGTGGAACATTAAACTTTATTGCAAAATGTGATTCGATTAGTTGTGTCAACTCTCTATTAATTTCTGTAATAAGAAATAATACTTGTTTGACCTCTTCAGGATGAACGTCAATGACTACAGAATCATGGACACTATTAACCAAACAAGACTTCATACTAACTAGCTTGCTCTCAATATGAACTAATACGAGAGGAACTATATCAGCAGTAGCGAAGGATTGTACTGGGTAATTCTTTATCTGTGTAAAGTTTGTAACCTTACCATTTGTTAATCTTTTTATATCTGGGAAGGAGAACTGTCTACCTGATGGTGTTGTAATCATACCTGTGTTCATAGCTTCCGTAGCCAATCTGGAGTGCCATGACTTGATTCCTTGATACTTTTCTGTGAAGTGTGTGTAGTAAGCTGCTTCAGCTTTTGTTCTGCCAAATCCTGTTGCACCGTAGAGTGGTGCGAAGGTGTGTGCTTTTGCATCTTGGCGAGAAGTCGATTGACCCGCATCTGTAATAACTTTAGACGTATATGAGTGAACATCGAATCCAGTAGTGACTTCATCTATAGCAACCTCGTCTTGTGATAGGTAGGCAGCGGCTCTGAACTCTAACTGAGCAAAGTCAGCTTCAAGTATCTTGCCACCACTCCATCTTGATATGAATACTTTCTTAACAGGGAATGTGCCACCTCTAGGCATGTTCTGCATATTAGGGTCTGCACCACTAAATCTACCTGTAGATGTTCTGTGTTGTAAAAGCCTAACATGTAATTTGCCATCAGGTTTCATGTAAGTTGATATGCCGTGTATAAATGATGACAGATAAGTATCTAATGCAGACAGTCTCTGTAAGTCAGTAAGAAAGCTTAATGCTTCTTGCATATCATTCTTTCGTGCAACACCTTGAAGTAATGCTAAGTTACTTTTGTTAACACTAAACCCATTAGCACTAACCCATTTAGCATTAGGTGCATTAAACTTTAATCCTGCTATCTTCTGATTTGCAATAAAATGGTAGCCACTACTATCACAATCGTTACAGTTAGTTGGTCTAGAATAAGGAGTTCCATCTTTCTTAACCTTTCTTATTTGACCTACACCTAGACAAGTACCACACCTACGTGCATCAGTCTTATAAACAATAGTAGAATTATTCTCTACACACTTCTTATAATCTTTTGTATCCATATAAGGAGTAAAGTTATTTGCCCATAGACTTTTATCATTAGGTTTTCTACTATATATAACCCAAGACATTTGTTCTGGACTATTAAGATTAATAGGTGTGTCACCCATTAGACTATGTACTTGTTTGTTAAGTCTTTGTTCTATATCACTTTTTTCTGTTTCAAACTCAACTCGTACTTCGTCTAACTTACTAGTGTCTACAGTAAAACCTGTTTGATATATTCTAGCTAGTGTAAGAGCAACTTTGTTAGTCAGTAAAACGGTACTCATTAATTTTGAGTAATCTTCTGTGTTTAGTTTCTTGTATAACACATCTGATAATTCTTGTGTTGCCTTTAAATCAGCAGATAAATAATCAGACAACTCTTGCTTAGGTATCTCATCAATAGGTACTTTGTTCTTGAAGTAGTCTTTCATAGTATCTTGTTTCTTAGTAGCCAAGTCATATCTATTAGCACATGCTTCTAGAGATAGTGGTTGTTTGATACCTCGTTGTAAAACATACTCAACTAACATCGTATCAAATACAGGACCGTCATACTTCAATCCACATTCCCATAACCATAATAAGTCATGTACTATGTTATGTCCTATAAGGATAGTTGCTTGGTCTAATAGTTCTTGCACACCATCAAAGTTGTCTCTATACAAATACTCATCACCGTTATCAGTAAGGCAACCTACCATCACAAGTTTGTTGTCTGTCTCAAATGGGTCAAGATGTAACTTACCATCTCTATGAGTAACAGTATTTTCTACGTCAAGTGTTAGCTTCATGCTGTATACCTAGCTGTTTTATAATCCAATTGACAAGTAACACTACCATGCCAACCTGTCAACTTATTTTTAACAACATTTAAATGTCTCTCAGGACCTTCCTCATCTTGACCCTCAAGAGGTGGATTCTTTGCAATCAATACCATCAAGTCTGCTTCAGCAGCTTTACCAGTCCTACTACCTTCCATCATTGATTGATTAAGAACAATCTTACCCTCTGCTTCAGCAGATAGTTGAGACATATAAAACATAGCACAGTTATGTGTTTTAGCTATTTGTCTTGCATAGATAGCATTTGCTTTGAGTGCTTCATCAGGTCTAGCAAAACCACCACTCCTAGCGAACTTATCACCCATGTCCAATACAACTACGTCAGGCTTGTATGACTTACATACACTCTCAACCCAAGCCATATCACGATTAGATGCATCTTTAATATCAATATGCTTTCTAACTTTGCCATACAACTCTTGTGCTCTTTGTGGATTGTCCTTGACTTGATGCATTGTCATGCCTGTCGCTGCCGTCAAGTAACGTGCTCCAACTCGATGAGGACCTTCTTCGTTGCACAAGATAATACATCTAGCACCTTGATGTGCGAAGCCACCGGGAGATGCAATAAGACTTGCATGAAAGGATGTCTTGCCTGTGTTTGGTCTAGCACCTACCTCAATCAAGTGTCCAGCATTTACACCTTCGACAACTCTTGTAAGGCTCGGTATACCAAAACTCCATCGTGCTTCTAAATCATTCTTAGACAGCAAAGACTCTATGCTTATGTCTTCCCATTCTATATTTAGATTTGGAGTAAAATCATCACCATACTGCTCCAAAATATGACGAAGAGGTTCAAGTGTAGATTGAGAACCATTGACATAGTCAAAGCCAAGATTAGCAATATCCTCACCCACCACTTGTTGAAACATCTTAGAAAGAACTTCTTGTGCAATGTCTTCTCCCATTGGCTGTTCACGTTTGATGCCACCAAATAAAGATGAGTATGCTTGTTTCTGTGCAGTGGTCATGGTCGGATTGTTTGACATGAACAAGGCTTCAATCTCGTCAGGTGTCACAGTCCTCTCGTATGTATCCATTGCTTTGTCTAAAGCATCTTTTATCTTTCTAACATCTTTGCTAAATAATCTATTAGGGCATTTAGCACCCCTATGTTCATCATAGAACTTCTTATCCATGAGACTTCGTATTAATGATAACTCCATATTTTACTCCTTTGGGGTTAGGCTTATTAAGTTTATCATATCAACAGAATGACCATACTTTAAATCATCTGTTAGTTTCAGTACCTTTACATCTTTCACGTAAGTACGTAATTCTCGTGTGAACTGTAAAGACTTTTTTAATGCGTCGGGGTCTAAGGCAATTATTGCTGTTGAGAACTGTGAAAGATATTGCTTATGTGATTCACCTAAAGATGTTCCTAGCACAGCAACCCCAACAATTTTTGTGCTTGCAACCACAGCTGCACTAACACAATCCTCAACAACAACAGCAGTTCTACCACAGCCGTGAGAATAAGGCAAGGTGTTTTTTCCATATCGTTTCCATTTAGGTTTAACTCTACCTAAAGCACGACCCACACCATCAACAATCTTACCGTTGCTAGTGACAGGAAACACAACCCTATTCTCTTTGACATCGTAGTACAAGTTAAGTTGGTCAGCAGATAATTTCCACTCATCACACCACATAGTAACTGCCTTACGATTACCATGAGGTACTATGTGTTCAGGAAAACTAAACGTCTCATCTTTTTGATTAGCTATCTGTCTGTCCATTGCAGTGCGAATATCATCTACACTCATTGTAACACGAGAACTACCAGATAAACTGCACGATAACTTGTAACAGTTCCATAATACTGAACCCATGTTATTGGTCACAGTAAATGTATTGTAACTATTACAGTTAGGACAATTCATTCGTCTACTCTCGCCTACAGTTAAATGTAAATCATTTATATATTGTTTTATATTCATATGTATATATCACTTATATGTATCATATATATGTTAATATATATGTTAGCTGTTCGGCACTTGCCTTGTGCTTATAACAACGGATTCACGTGTTGTCAATGCTTTTTTTGCACTAAGGTAAGTATTTTTCATGTAAGGCATCACACTATTGGGATTTGCATGTCCTGTAACAGACATTATTTGACCCATAGATACACCAGCTTCAACCATCTCAGTTGTACCTGTTCTACGTAAGTCTGCCAATCGTAGCTCATTAGACAGTCCTGCAGAAGACATAGCCTTTCTTCCTAGCTTGGATATACCATGAAGACTATAAGGCTTGTACGCTCCTCTAATCGCATTTGGCGTGGGTGCAACATATTCTTGGAATCCATAGTCTTCTTTCTGTTGTACAAGCATAGATAACAGTTCATCACTAATCGGAAGATGTACTGTGGCTCTCCGTTTCGATTGCTCTAGATGTAAAATACCATTGTCAAAATCTATGTATTCAAACTTTAACAATCTCATATCGCCAATTCTTTGACACCATTCATAAGCCATTTGTACAATTAAACCTAAGTTACGTGTTTTGAAATTAGAATAGGCATAATCTAGAAATTGTTTCACTTGGTCTCTTGTCCAAAGAGTTTTTCTAGTTTTAGGTGTTCTACATTTGAAAGTAGAGAATGGATTACTTTGTACATAACCCATCTCCATTCCATAAGAGTACATCTTTCTTGATACAGAGCAGACGTGATTAGCCATAGAAATGCCGCGAGTTAGCCATACTTCATACGCTTTCTTTGCTTTAGAACTCGTCATATTTTTTAAATATATTCTTGACAAAGGTCTGCCATCAACATTAGTCAGTAACATATTTTTTATGAAGTATTGATAATCTTGTTTAGATTTCTCTGCTAACATATTGAAATCACTAGATAATAAATATTCATCTGCTAAACCTTGTACAGTAGGATTGTTTTGTACAGACACAATTGCAGATTCTTGTTGCAAAAATGCATCAATCAATTTGTTAAATTCATTAGCTTGTCTTTTTGCTATTGACAAATCAGAACCTAAGTTAGTACGTGTGACAATGCCTTCATCAATATATTTAGCAGTAGGATTATATCTGTAAAAAACCATACCGTTTCCATATTTCTGCTCCTGTAAATATCGTGGGAATTTATTTCTTTTCATTAAACACTCCTTCTTCTCTTTGATTGGCAGTATGTGCTGCGTGACAATTAGCACACAATATTCTGCATTTCTTCATCTCTAGTTTTATTTTTTCTTTACTAAATGAAACCATAGCACTTATATCCTTTAACTTACTATGTATATTTATGTGGTCAAAGTGTAGAGCATCTGGATGTTTATTATAGCCACAAAGTATACACCCATAATACAATTTAACTCTTTTTATAAATGCCTTTTTCTTATTTCTTACTTTTTCGGCTCGTTTTTGTCTTTGTTTTTTTCTATACTCCCAAGAACTAGGAGACATCCATACTTCTCTTATTGGATATCCCTCTAGTTTTGTATAGTACATAAAGCGAAATCCATCATCTCTTGTGTCTCCTTTTCTAAGAGATAGCTTCAATGATATAGCTTCATCTTTATGTATACGTTTAGGTCTTCTTCTCATTAGGCTGCTACTAGTGCTTTAAACTTAGGACTAGACAACCACTTAGATACCTCATGTTCTCTCTGCCACATTGATTCAGCTTTGGTATCGTTACCAGTATCTCTTAGTATGAAACCATTC
>VMHT01027687.1_pt1 | contig 19395 bp, 19 predicted proteins | sample 4693611 | NCBI WGS metagenome assembly VMHT01 (sample SAMN12280063, study PRJNA550983) | marine metagenome | isolation source: seawater sampled from same location over 5 years 0.02-0.2 micron viral filtrate | place: USA: collected off the coast of southern California halfway between the port... ...
GTACAAAACAGTTTCTTTCTAACCACCATCACCCACTGGCGGCAAAGATAGTAAAGCTTCGTGAATTTAACAAAGCCAACACAACATTTATTGAAACCATTCTTGAGCATTCGCATAAGGGTCGTATTCATTGTGAATTTAATCCTCTTCGTTCAGATGATGGCGGAACTGTGACAGGTCGCTTCTCATCGAGCAACCCGAACCTGCAACAGATCCCTGCCCGTGATCCAGAATTAAAGGCTATGATCCGTGGGTTGTTTATACCAGAGGAAGGTTGCAAGTGGGGGTCGTTTGACTACGCCTCACAAGAGCCTCGCTGGCTGGCACACTACTGCGCCAGTATAAAGAATCCACATCCAGCAATCAACGAGGTTGTCGAACTGTATAAGAACGATGACGCAGACTTTCACCAGATGGTAGCAGATCTTGCAGGCATTACTCGTAAGGAAGCCAAGACTGTTAACCTTGGTATCATGTACGGCATGGGCAGGAAAAAGCTTGCTGGTGTCATGGACATAACCGAGGAAGAAGCAAAGGTACTACTTGCCAACTACCATGAGAAGGTTCCGTTCGTTAAGGGCATTGCTGACATGGCTGCGAAACAAGCAGAGAAGAACGGACACATCCGAACTATGCTTGGCCGCAAATGCCGCTTTGATCTATGGGAACCTAAGTCATATGGGTACACCAAGGCACTGCCGCTAGAAGAGGCGGCAAAGGAATACGGTGGTGTAGGCAGGATTCGCCCAGCCTTTACATACAAGGCGTTGAACAAGCTGATCCAAGGTTCGAGTGCCGACCAGACAAAGAAGGCGATGGTCGATTGCTACGCCGAAGGACTGCTACCGATGCTAACAGTGCATGATGAACTGTGCTTCAATGTCGAAGATCCGGGGCAAGCCGAGCGGATTGTCGAGATCATGGAGACATGTGTCCCTGATCTGAAGGTTCCGTTCAAGGTCGATGCAGAAATGGGCGACAACTGGGGTGAAGTCGGATAAAACTTCGTCTCTCGTCGAGGTGAAGGTACTACCACACGTCGAGTCTAAACGAACTCGACGTGAGGCCGTATTATTATTTAATGATTTCAGTCGGTTGCAAGTGCCCGCATACGGTTGACCAAACGCCTTGCGCGGTTAGTTACCTGCGTGTACCACCTCGAATCGACCATTTCCTCGCTTGCGCGTTTGAAGTCGCGGGCATCGACTGCCGCTTTCATGCCTTTGAATTTGGACAGGCGGGGTCTACCCATATTGAACATCATGTTTGCAATGATGTGCTGGCACTCTTCTGGTAAATCATCGAAGTCATCGTACAAAACTTTGCACTCGTCAATCGTAATTGCCATATCAAGCTTGAATAGCTGGTTGACACGATCTTGCTCGACCACTGTACCCACAGGCTTGCCAAACTCTGGCTCGCCTTCGAGGATCAGATGGCCGATACCCGTTGTTTCCAGACCTAGATGGTCTAAATAAATTTCGTACTTACAGCCTTCGTCTTCGGCTATCTCTTTACGTAATACATCTATGTTCATTATGGATTCCTCTGAGCAATCACTAGATTCTTTAATATATCAAGCGGGTTGCCACCACCAAGAAGTGCAGGGTTTGTTCTTGCGGCTGCACTTGACTGGCCTGATGCCGCAGGTAAAGTTCCGAGGTTCGAGGTCGCACTTGCTGGAGCCTGCTCTACTGGCGTTAAAACAAAAGGCTTTTGCTCTACTGGCGTTAAAACAAAAGGCTTTTGCTCTACTGGTTCCTGCTCTACTGGCTTTCCCAGTTTACGTTTTCTAAACTCAGACTTTAATTTATTTATTTCTGCCATAGGTAAAGCGTTGCCATTTTTCCGGACTCTTTTTTTAACCTCAGAACTAGGACTAAATGGAACAAACTCGCCACGCATAAGTTTGCTAGCGTTCATTATTTTATTTTGTTTCAAAGACCTTCGTATTTCAGCATCTGAAATACCAGCGGTACGCATATTTTGAATGGTTCTGTACATCTGATTTGCTACTCTGTAGTGAGCCTCGTTAGCATCAATGTATGTTTGTATCGCGTTGTCTGAATCAAGAGTTCCTTTTGTAGATACGGCTGAGTTAAATATTCCGCTAGCGCTTCTAAGCCCTCGATTGTACTCAAAACCTGTAAACATAACCGTTCTGTCTGCTTTTACTTCTGTCTCGGTGAAACCTGTTAAAGCACGAAATATTTCTTGCGCTACTTTACGCTCGTTACCGGATGGATCGATTGTGTCCTCAGTAAAAGATCTAGCAAGTCTTCCTAATTCTAAGCCGGGTGCCTGAGTTTCTTTTTTCTGACCTTTGACATCAACGCCCAGCTTTACAGCGGCTGGTATAAATGCACCAGATATATGAGCAAAACTTTTTAGAACCTTATCTCCTGTAGTTTCAACTTCGGGATCGTCTCTATAGACTTTGGCTCCGGTCTGCGTCACTCCGTTACGCACAGTAACGTCTAACAATCTTTCAGTCAGGATAGACTCTCCAGCAAATGGCTCGAACATTTCTGCTACGGCGCCCATCACAGCGTCCGTGGCAATTCTGTTTGTATCCGAACCTATGTCCTCGCCCTTGCTGTAGGCGTTCATGATGGCTCTTGCTGGCTTCGATAAGTAGCTGTACGGATTAGTAAAGCTATAATTTACATAGCCTGTAATTATCTGCTTACCGTCAGAGCCTGTCTTTGTACTGGTGGGCAAGAGCAAAGAGTTTTGTTCCCACGGTGCTCCGCTTTCACGAACGGAATCTATCTGTTCCTGTGTTGTGCCCGTTAAGTCTAAGGCCATTTTTTGCAGGGCGGTGGGCACTACCATCGTTGTAGTAGTAAATCCCATCAATCTTCGCATTCCAATCTCACGAACTTTTGCGTTGGAACTAGCTAGCTCATCCAGAGATTGTTTTAAGGTATTTGCACTTGTGCGTAGAATCTCAGCAGGGAAGGCAATAAAGTTACCAACAGGAAGTTTTCGCAATTCTCGAATAACCTCTGGAACACGTTCGTAATTAGGAACCGTATTCTTTACAATATCTGCTGAGTATTGATCAGAACTCTTTCCCGTTATCGCTATAACTTGTTCTTCCGAACCTAACGCGGAAAGAATTTTGTTTTTTTCAAACTCAAAGTTATACACTTTCCAAACGTCGTCACCGCCCTGATATAGATCACGAGCACGTTTATTAATACTACTTAAAAACGAACCTGTTTTGCCTCGACTAAATGCTTGGCCAAATGAACCGCTAGTAGGAATGTCCAAAGCATCTGGTGTTGCACCCTTTGTTACACCTAGTCCATCACTTATCAAAGCGTCCATTTCTCGTAACTGAGTTTGTGTGCCAACCACTCCAATTCTCTGTAGGTTTTTATAGTAATTTTCTTTGTCTGGTCGTTTAACAATATTATCCCACACAACTCCGATCGAATCAAAAAGGTTTGCACCAGTTCCCACGTTACCTTGAGCTAACGCAAATAAGCTAGAAGATGTGAAGTTTCTTATTTGCGTTATTGGAGAAAGAACGGTTGCTCCGTATTGAGTGATACCTTTACCCCGCAAAAATCCTGAGTATGTAGCACGCATTACTTGCGCCACGTCATTTGTGTTAGACTTTGTTTGCATTGTTAGATCTTTGTAGACATTGTTCTTTGCGTAGACGTTATCTTTTAATGAGCCAAAACCTTCCCCAAGCTGTTGATATGCCCCCTGTGCTGTTTTAGGTAACCGCATAAAAGCCTCTTGTGACAAAAAGTCCCCAGACGCTTTATCGACTAAGTTTTGATTTATAAATTTATAGAATCTATCTGTAGCAACAAATTCAGCCATGTCGGCCACCGTTGTTACTAGAGCTTCCATAGGATCTTTGATCTCGCCCATTAAACTGCGAAGAACTTGATTATTAGCTTGCCTACTTTTAAACAGACCTGTTCGCAAGCCGTTCCTTGCTACGGTCTGAGCATTTTTTTTGCCCGGTGTTTTTAAAAACTTCCCTGTGTACTGAGCAACAAAATCATCCGTAAGACGTTGCGCGGCATCTTTAGTTAATAGCTCTTTACCACCTTCGACTATTACATCTACACCGTCTTCCAATGTAGAACCTATCTCTTCAGCAATATTTTTTGCCGCCGAAGGGGAAGACTTAAAGTATTCTATGGCATCCAATCGATTTTGTTTGAAAGCCTCTGAACCCATGTAGTTTTTATCTTCAAATAGTTTGTATCGTCTACGAAGATACGATCCTATGTTTCGTTCCATAATTTCTGCGGCTTCGGCTTCTTTGCCCGTAAGACCCTCACGAGCCAAATAATCAGAACCCTCGATTTGTTTCGTGAGCCTGTCTACCTGAACTCGTGCTTTGCGAGCGCCTACCTGCATTTCTTTTGGCAACATTTTTAACGGTGGTAGACCAGCCTTTTCTGCTTCTTTAACAAAAGATTCTTCTTTTGTTAAATACGCATAAAGTCGATTTAACCCTTCTTCTCTAGCTAGAGGAGAAGCATCTGCTAATGTGCTTTCAGTTTCTTTTAGTGCGTCGTCTATGCCGCTTTCTATTTGAAGAACCGTCCGAGAAACCTGCCCCAACTCAGCGTCTACTTCCCCTCGTATTCTGCTTCTAGCTTCATACAACTCTTGTGAAAGATTTCCTCGAGATCTAAACGCGGCAAGAAAGCCATCCAGTAAAGGGTGTTCTTCCGCTAGCTTTTGAACGCTGGAACTCAACGCCGTCCCAGCCATCAATGCCCCTTTGGCGACTGGAGAAAAAACTGGCGTGGCAACTTTAGTTACACCCCTACCTGTGTACCCTAAAGCTTTTAGCACAGGATCAACAGCCGCCGTTGCCCCCATAGCTTCAAGTCCTATTTTTAACTTATTACCTATTTTAGCCGCCGCCGCCTCACGACCTTCAAGGCCAACGGTGTCCGTTGATTGTGTTATACCACCACCGAAAAAGTCCCCTAGTGTTGTGACGCCATCAGTTGCGACCATCGCGTCGGTGACACCCGCCGCGCCTATTTGAGAAGCTTTTCTAGCGAGGCTAGACATGTTCTTTACACGCCCAAGTTTACTTACAAGACCCGCTGCGCCAAGACCGGGAATCACGAACTGAGTTACAACCTCAGCTATTTCTCCGGCGGCTCCTTCTGGATCTATGCCAGCCATATCTCTTATACTGTCCGCAAAATTTGTTACGTCAGTTGAGTAGTTCGTATCGAGTGCAAGATCAACGGCAGACGCGCCAAGTTCTGCCAGTCCTTGTGGAATAGCAATTAAACCAGACGCAATACCTTCCGCTATTTCCTGTGTCGTGGACTCTTGGGTCTCGGACGTAGGTTTTGAAACCTGCTCAACAGGTGTCAGGCCAAATTGAGAAGGCTGCTCTTCTTCGAGAGGTGTTAGTGTAAACTCAGCCACGATACCTCCTATTGTTGGGTGATCTTAAAGATTTTCCCGTTAACTTCAATTTGGGTAACCCCAGAAGCACTTAAACTTTCTAAATCAGCACTGCTAGGCGGTTTCTTAAAAGAAGGAAGCTGATTTTCTGTGGAACTATCCACTTTATTTTGTTCGGAAGGTTCATTTCCTCCAGCTATTTTTTCCGCCAAGTATTTATCAAGTCCCTCAGGTCCGAGATCTTTAACAAGTGCGGCTAATGTTCCACTAGAAGAAAGTATCAAGGCGTCGTGGGCGCCGTACCCTACATTCAAAAGCCGAGTATACAAACGCTGTGTATCTGTCTTCTTGGTTGATGCGGAACTCGCTTTCACAGCGGCTAGGGCGTCTATGTCTGGAAGTTTTTCGCCAGTTCTAGCAAGGTGGTCGCTTTGTATGAGCTTCATAAGTTTCATCGTTTCAGATTCATTGGTTAGTTCAGCAAGTTCTTTTTTAAGCTTGTTGTTAGCCTCGTTAATGTCTTCCTTAAACTGATTGCCTAAATTAAACATATCTGCGTTTTGTTCTAAAGTATTACTGTTTATTAATTCTCTAGATTTAATATTCGCATCAGCTATTTCTTTTTGATTAAGGAGGTTTGCTAAAGATATCTTTTCTTGTGAATTAAGTCTTTGGTTTTGCATGGCTTGGGCACTTTCCATTTGCGCGCCAGCGGTGAGCAATGAGGTTCCAAGTCTTATGTCCTGCATCTTTTTCTCATGCGCTCTAGTTAAAGCATTTTCACTTGCTCTAATTTGCGCAGCTTTTTCTGATGATATTTCAGCGCCAACCTCTGAAGCGGCTTGTACAACAAGTGCGCGATCTTCCTTAGAAATAGATTTTGCTTCTTCCCCGATCGCATCTCCGTAACCTTTCAGACCCATAGCAAGTCCCTTGGCTAAGTTTGTCATAGCATCAGGGCTTTCCCCTGAAGCAATCAATAAACCTGCCATCATAAGATTATAGTTAGCATCGGTTCGGACATCTTTTTCACGATCGCCTAACAAGTCTTTTAGGACTTCTGCTCTTTTTTGTACTCTTTCTTTGTATGTTCCTGTGATCCCTACAGCAGCGTCAATCTTCTCGGCTTTTTCTTTTTCGGAAGTAGATGCAGAGTCTTCGCCTTGTAGAATATCCAAACCTTTTTTCACAAGTTCTTGCCCCTTGCTTAACGCGGCGGTTGTAGCGTTGTCTGCGGCCTCAGGAGATTTGTTATTAGTAATTGAATCAACCACTTTTGGAGTAAGAATTAGTTGCTTGTCTTGACTACTTTTTGTTGTAGGAGATGTAAGAGTAGCTTTTTCCGCAGCACTTTTAGTGCTGGTAGGTTCAGTACCTGCACCACTTTCGTCCGGTGTTGTGTATGCAGCTAGCTGTTCCCCAGCAGTCGCAGTCGCAGGAGACACGATATTGCTGGCAGGCCCAACGGCATTGTCCATAGAATCATCCAGTACATTGCTTGCAACCGAAGTTGATGCTATGCCGCTAGGTGGTCCATCAGGAATATCAGGAATAAAGGAAGACGGAGACGTAGCGGGACTAAAGTCAATATTTTCCCCCGTGTCCGAAGCGATTTTGTCTTGTTTTTCTTGCGCACTGCCCGGGAATAACACATTTCTAATTTGATCTGGACGAATAAGATTTTTTCTTCCGTCAACACTTGGTCGCGGCCCGCTTCCAGCAATGTACTTATCTACAAACCCGCTTACTGCGTTACCTATACCAGCAAATAGTGGAGTGTCTGAAGCTTTTTGATTCATCGCCGCTTGCATGCTATCTGCGGTTGAAGCTCCAGCCATTGATGGATCAACATCAATAGATAGGTTTCTGCTCGTCACTGGGTTACCCGCACTCATGTCAGAGTCTAAGATCGGCCCGCTAATTTGAGGCGCGGCCAGAGACCGTAAAGATGCAAGGTTGCCACGATTAACAGCCATGCGTGTTTCATCAGATGAAGCAAGTGGTATAGAAGTGCTAGCTTTTTGCGCACCAACTAGAGCGTTAGCCGCCGCCGAACGAACAGCCCTTGAGTTTCTTGTGTCTGCCGCAATTTCATTAAGCGTCCCTGTTTGACCGTTAGCCGCCAACTGCTGAATCGCTTGGATCATTTTAGTGTCTACGTTGCCACCTGTCTGCATACGTACAGGCTGGCGCTGTTGAACTACATTAGCCAACTGCGGTGATGACGCAAGAATACCCGACGCCTGACGAGCGGCCATCGGATCTCGGAACATTCTACGATTCATAGGATTCATTACGATCTCCCGAAAAGTTTATTTATACCACCAGCCGCGCCTGCCGCACCTAGACCCGCGATCCCAAGTCCTAGCAACTGTGATGTTGCGCTAGGTCCCGGTGTTTGTGTGGTGCTGTATGTTGACTGCAATGCTGGAACACCTTGGAAGATATCTGACAAGAAGCCAACCTGCTGGAACGGCAACTGCTGTTGTGCAAGGGCATTCTGCTGTGCCAGATTCAGACCCTGCTGTGTCTGCTGTTGCTGTAGTCCGCCCAATCCTAGCAGTGTGTTGATGTCCTGACCAGCCATCTGCTGACCAAGCTGACCCAGACCTGCAATGCCCTGACCCAGAGCACCCTGTAGCTGTGCCTGCTGTAGCTTCTGTTGTGCTTGTTGCTGGGCTAACTGCTGTGCCTGTGCAAAACCTGCGGTACGAAGCTGTGAACCTGTGCGAGCTTGTTGCTCTAGCACATCACCAGCTATCTGTCCCTGTGCCACGGCCTGACGAGATCCACCAAAGGCTCCCGCTCCAACGGCACTAGCACCGAGTTGATTCTGCTGAACGGCACCCTGCTCTGCAATGTCGGCATATTGTTGCTGAACTACGTCCTCAAGATACGGATCCATAAACTGCTGGTACGACGTGCCAGTAACTGGAGCACCGCCTGCTGTGGCAATCCCGCCCTCAATAGCCGCCTGACCTTGCTGTAGGAAGGGAACGTATGAGCCAACACCTTTATCACCCGCTGTGATAGCCTTTTGCTGGAGGGTGTCTAAATCTGCTAGCTGGGCAGGGGCATACGGCATACCTGTTTCAGATACGGTGGTTGCCTGTTTCAATAAGTCAGCAAGGTACTGTTCCTGAAACTCAGGAAGTCTTGCTATCTGCTCTACGGTTTGAACTGCCATTACGCTTGTGCCTCCAATTCAGCCATCATATCATACATTCGTGCCGCTCCGATATCCCTATCTCCATCACCTGCACCACGAACAGCTTGGGCTGTCATTACAAATTCTCCGTCAGATAGCATAGCTTCTACAGAGTCCGAGGTCCCAGTACCGGGACCCGATACCTCACCACCATGATAATAGCGCCTTAGTTCATTTTCGGAATACTCGAACTCCGGATCTAGGAACTGGGCTTTATCTTCTTTATACAAGGCAAGATCTTCTGGGTTAGATAGATCAAGGCGTCTGCCATCCCGCGTAGTAACGGGCGTAGAAATAACTTTACCTTCAGCAAATGGACGCAAGTTTCCTGCCGCTTCTTCTTCCTTGGCCGTTGATCCTAACATGGCTAACGCGCCGATTCCACCAGCAGTTATGTATGGGTTTTCTTTGGCAAAACCAAGAGCCTTGTCGAACATCGACGGATTGTTTAAGGCAGCGGTAGACTTGGATATAGGTGCCACAGCACCATCTAAATATGAATCAGCACCCACATTAGCTATTTGTGTGCCAGCCTGTGTCAATGGCTCCGCACTTTTTAAGAAGCCCGGCGAGAAACTAGAACCAGAACCAGCAGGTCCAAAGAATTTACCTGCACCATAACCCAAGGCACCGCCAATAGCGGCTGTTCTCAAAGCTTCGTTAACATCCTGACCTGCTACTAGACCACCAATACCAGACCCAATACCAGCAAACAACGCTCCCGCTGCGGGACCGCCCAAGCCATATCCAACAACACCACCAATAACAGGTGCCGCTTGTTTTACCGCGTCTGTGATTTTGCTAAACAGTCCCATTAGGTTACTACCTTTACAGTGCCACTGTCATTATACAGTGCTCCAGCCTCAAGTCCAGTTGCCGATGTAGGCAACGCCGTTAATGTTATTTTTGTTCCGCGAAGCTCCCCGGGGTTACGTTCCTGCGTAATAAACAGTTCTAAGGTACGAATTAAATCCTGCATATACTGGGCAGAATAATCTACTGGAGCTTCCGGCAGTCTTGGTGGTGCTATCTGGTTGCTTGACACTAGCGTCTCCCGTCTTGGCGAATGTCAATACGTGGGCTACCCAGCTTCCATTTTGCACCGACAGCGTCCGATGACACACGCAAAGCAAAAGATCTACCACGAGAACGTAGGAACAACTGATTGGTGTATGTCTCAACAGGAGACGATGCCGTGCGCACAGCATCCCCAGATACAGTGTCGTCATCAAACGAAGCACCGGGGAAGTTACGTGCTTTGACAGTAAAGGTTGCTTGTGGACTACTAAGTGCCGTTGATCCGGTAAACGTCAGGTCAGGTATTAGCCTGCTTATATATGCAAACTTGTCGCCATCACCGATGTCAATTGCCGCAGACTCAATGTAGGAATTCATAGCCGAACCGTCGTCATCGTACCCAAGCTCGTGGTTGTACAGATACTGAGACCCAGCGGCGATAGGATAAAACTTAGTGCCTCGGTCAATCCAAGCAGTGCGAGACAGGTCACCAAAGTACCATACTTTTTCTGCGTAGTTATACACTACGTACTTGTTGTTATCGTCACTTTCTGCCGATGGGTAGAACCAGAACACCTCTGAGAACTCTGAGTTAACGCCTGCAAAGACTTTCTCGCGTTGCTCATTGTTAAAGTTGCTAAATACCCTATCCTTTACAGAACAAGGTAATTGCTGTGTCTGACCAGCGTAGATGTAGAATGTATCGATGCCCATCCAGAATACAACGTCCTCGGTTCCCACCGCTGCGTTAGGACCTGCAATAGTAATGTTCGAGGCTAGCTGTTGTAGACCAAAGGTAAATGGCGGTCCGATAAAGCGCAAAGAATTAAGGGCGGTGTCCGTCCAAACTAGGATCTCACGTTTGGTTTCTACGGCTTGCACAAAGGTAGACCCTGCGCCAAGGCGAAGATCACCTGCTGTGTTCGTGGCAGTTGGGAACCAGTCGATAGGGTTTTCTTGGCTAGAGAAACGAATGAGCAATGGATCTTGCACACCGTTACCCTGTGTGGCACCTGAATTTGCACCGAGTCCATCTGCACCAAATGCAATAACGTGCCTGTCCTGATCAGAAACCAAAACCTGTTTACACAACTGAGGCACACTTGTCTTTGTCCCAGATGTGGTACTTAGTTCCACGGCTCTGGTGCTAGTGCCGTTGCTCTTATCCCAGTAATAGATAAAGCTGTCGCGGGGATTTATAAGTAAGTCTTCTCCAAAATTGTCGTGCGACCAAAAGCGTATCTGTGTGGTTGTGCTTAGACCGCTAGATGCCGCATCGCCCCAACCATCTCGTCCCCACGTTCCTGCACCCCAACCAAGGCCACCGACAGTAGTGTCCAGACCCACGTTAATCTGATAGGTTCCAACGGTGCTTGAACCACCGTTGCCTGTATCAGAGCCATTAGCGGCAACGGCAGATGTCACCTCATATGAGTTAGCATCTACAACGCGAGTTATCTGGTATTCTTTATTCAGAACGGTGGCTGTTATCGCTCCGCCCAAGGACGCCGCACCAGAGAATGTGACGAAATCGTTTTGCTGTGCGCCGTGACTAGAATCTGTCACCGTGATAGTTGTACTACCGTTTGTAGCGGCAAACGTAACATCTCCTGCGCTTGTTGTTGCACGAATAGGAGTTACGTCATTCAGGGTCTGACCTTCTTCGATGTAGTATTTAAGATGCGTACCTATACCTAAATAGTTTTCACTATCCAATGCAATCCAGTTATGTAGCGCACGAGCAGAGCCGAGGTAAGTGCTAGAGGCATACTTTTCCCATCCACCCATTTTCTCAGGGTAGCCAAAGCGAAACCGTATTTTATCACAGTCATACCATCCACCCTCGTTACTGTACGAGGTGATGTCTCTGTTGATACCCGGCTTAAACTGTAGCTTTGTAAGAGGCATAATGGTCTCGTTATTAAGGAGCGTCTGCACCACGGAAGTCTTCTGCCGAGAGTGTTCCCGAAGAAGGAATGCCTGTGTTTGCTGTTGCTGTTGATGAAGTGTCTCTTGCGTATGAAAAGCTATATGCGGTCCAGTTGTTATAGGTGGAGCCAACGCCAATACTTATAGTATTATTAACAGGAGATATGGTGTTTGGGGCTGTAATTTTACCAAAGTCGGTTCCAACATATGAAAATGTCCATGTGACATTACTACTTGTCATAGAAAAAGAAGTAACATCAGTCGCGTTGTTAAGATGATTAATAATAACTATTAATCTTCCGCTACTACCATTAATATCTGTCCACACCTTTGCTTCGGTAGAACCTGTCGTAGAAGAGCTGCCCCCCGACACGCTCACGTTGCTTCCAACGGTGTTCAAAGAAGGCATGTTACTAAAAGGAGTTCCAGCATCTGATCCTATAACAATCCAAACTTGTTCTCCTCCAGTAGCAGTTCCGCCGGGGAAGGTAGCTGACGTACCAGCAAACCATCCGTATTGATCCTGCGGTCTACCACTTCCAAAGTTGCTGCCTAATGTACCAGAATTATATGTAGTAATTACTGTTTTGGTAGTAGGAACGTTAGCGCCGCCGCGATAATATTCGCTCAAGGACACTGGATTACTGCCGCCAAAGTAGGATTGAAGCGCAGAAAAAGATATCGCTCCAGTCTCAAACGCCATTCTTTAAGTCCTCTACCTGAGAGGAAAGTTCTTTGACCGCCTCTATTAAGTATCCAACTAAGTTTCCATAAGCTACCGATTTATAGTCTTCGTTTTCATGCACCAGTTCAGGAGCAATTTTTTCTAGCTCCTGCGCTATAACACCAGACCCAGACTGACCATCTTTAGTAAAAGTAACACCGCGCATAGCTTGAACTTTAGAAAGCCCCTCAGTGATGGTGTTAATGTCTGTTTTTAAACGCTCGTCTGAAAAGGCTGTAACATCTCCGGAAGCCGTAAAAGCTCCGGTTAAGCTAGCGCCAGCACTGGTAGTTGCCAGCTTGACTGAGTTGTCAAAATACAGAGAAACCGCACCGTTATCTGCGAATGTGGCAAGTGTTTCTCCAGTGCCGCTTATTGTAAGTGTGCTGGGAGTTGTTATTTTGCTCATAGCAACCCCGCCTGTGCCATTAGGAGTTATAGATATATCCCCATCAGCGCCATCAGCAATGACAATTGTACCACTATTAGTCCCAGCATTTGTGGAAAGTGTTAAATCACCTGTCCCGTTTGTTGTGATAGTTGCGTTAGCGTTGTTGTCACCTACACGAAGAGTATCGGCGTCTACGTGAACGTCGCCAGTGCCGTTTGGCGCTAGTGTAATACTTCTGTTTGCAGTTGTGATAATACTGTGTGTAACAACGTCCAAGTCTCCGCCTAGTTGCGGAGATGAATCATTAGAAACATCCGTTGCTGTTCCCGAAGCTACTAATGTGCTTGAAGCATCCGTTACTGCGGCACCAGATCCTGCGCCATCTGCGTATATCAGTTTAGTTTTACCTGCCGCAATAGTGGCATTGCCGCCACTACCTTGTGTAAAGACAGCAGATTGATTTGTTCCGTTGGTCACAAGATACATTTTGTCCTGATCATTAGGACTAATCGTTATGGTGTTTGTGCCACTGGGCGATCCACCAAGAACCAAAACCTTGTAGTGACCGTCGGACAAGCTACCATCCGAAGTCGTCAGCGTATGTGTTGTTCCAGACAACGTGATCGCACCAACGCCGTTTGACAGGCGATCAATAATATCAAAGTTTGTATTTGTTGTAGCACCCCAAGTTCCTGACTGTTCGCCGGAGCCGGGCTTTTCTATGCCACTGTTTACTGTATATGTACTAGCCATTTAGACCACCTTTTCCGTCCACTGCTCAATTGTACCACTAGCATTGATTTCTGTCCATGAATCGCCAGTATGCGTTACTTGAGTCCATGTTTCCGCACCAGATGGTACGATTTGCGTCCACAATATACCACCATCTATGGTGACAACGAAGATAGAACTCATGTCAAGCTGACCAAATTCTATTGTACCACCTAGTGCTGTTTGAACAAAGACTGCCTCTATATCTGTAGCTCCAGTCAATACTGTGTTTGCTAACACAGACTGGTCAAACTGAGCGCTCATTGCCGCGCCAGTTATCTGCACTCTTTGTGCACTGGCAGACTGGGTGAAGTTAAAGCTTTGTTCAGTTACACCACTAAGAACCCTTGTCCCATTGATAGACTGAGTAAAGTTAAAGTCCTGTGTGGATACGCCAACGCCAATATATGTCCCTGCCACCGTTTCTACAAATGAGCAGTCAAGGTCCGAGGACGCAGTTCTTACACGCAAGCCACTAGAGCTTTGAGTAAAGTTAGCGCTTTGCGTAGAAGAGTTACTAGCTACGTAAATAGCGTTAGCACTTTGCGTAAAGTTGGCTGACGCATCTATAACACCGGACATTATACCAGATGCCACGGACGCCTTACTGGACGTACCGATCATCTCAGCTACGCCGAACTCTATAATTCCTTGCGCGGCTAATGCTCTTTCAGATAATGCTAGTTCACCAAACATCAGTCAGCATCGGCTATGGTCAAATCGCCAGCGGCTACTTGACGTAGGATTTCTGCGTAGTGGCGGTTGGCTGGGTCAAGAGGTACAGACATTTTAGTGCCATCAATGGTTGCTTCAATAGAACCGTTATCGCCATTCGCATCTGTTTGATATTGTGCTGATGTAATGTTCATCTATAACTCCGCATCAAATTTAAGTGGCTGGTCTCCACCAGCAACAGCAGTAGCAGTGTGTAATGTTAATGATGAGAAATTCCCACACTCCGCATTAAATACAGACCCAGAATTTATGGTTGAGTTTACACTTATGTTAGAACTAGATTGACCTTTACTTCCAGCTATTCCTAGTTGCCATATTGTTAATGCGGCACTCAAAGAGGCAGTTGGGGTTGCTCTCATTTCTGTAGGGAATACACCACACAAAACAGTTTGAGATGTGTTAATGGCCTGACCTGATGCTTTTTGAATTTCTGTATAATACCTCTGACACGCCGCCAACTCATCGCCAAATGACTTATGCTCAAAAGGCGTGGCCTGTTCGCCGATTTCCATCTGAATACCTGCAACCTGCCACGTTGCGTTCAATGTACCAAATAAATTTGTTTGTCCAACATAGGTATTTGCACCACCAGCACTTGCTTCCCAAGATGTTGCAAGCGTTCCACTTGTATAGTTTGAACCAGCCGCAAGACAGAATATTATTCTAGCACTTAGGCCGTTGTCGTTATTAAACGCACCAGTTGTGTCTGGTGGAAACGTAATTGTTTTGTATTCCCAAGTATTTGCTGAACTTATCGTATAAGAACCAGACACCATCCGTTGACCAGATGTATCCAAGTCATTAAAGGCACAAATGAACGTGCCTGTTAAACTTGATTTAACCCAGAAAGAAAGCGTTACAGACTCTGCATCGCTTGTGCCTTTTTTAATTTGCTGTAAGTTTTGACCTTCAAAACGATGGTCTAACTCGTAAGAGTCTGCCGCACCTAATGAATATTGAGTTGTTGCTGTAACTTTTAATGAATAACCAAAACCAGTAGGGGTATCGGAACTTTGCTCCTGCGTGTGGCTTAATCCAGTGCTACCATAATTTACATTCCATCTATCAGTCGTGTGGTATCCATTTGATGTTATGGTTGTTGCGCTGGTGGCTCTTTGCCAACATTGAAACCCACCATTAATAATCATGTTCCTGTTCGACAACGCCGACTGCGAACCAATCAGTGCGGCTAGTTCTGCTGCTTTACTCATGCGAGGTCTCCCTGCGCCTGAACATCATGGTCATAATTCTGTGCGCCATCAGAGGTATTTCCTACCTCTACCGCTATTAAGGACGATGTACTTCTGTCAGAGTTTCTAGTCAAAATCTTGCTCCGTGCGCCAGCCCTAACCATACCTGACTGACTATATGTAACAGCAGAAAATGCGGCGGTTAGACCATAACTAAAGTCACCGTCACCGTGGTCAGTGCTACTACTCATGTTAAATGAATTTGTTCTTACTGCATCTGCTTCAGCATAAACCCAAGCCTTTGCCGTTCCCTTTGCAACATAAGTCAAGCCCACGCTGTTGTTCCCAGCGGCATCCTTCAGGGTGTTTACTCTTAGTTCGCTTGCCATTATGCGAGGTCTCCAAATGCTACCGATTGAGTTCTAGGGGTATCAGCGGCTCCTGTTGTATCTGTCTGCATCTGATACATATCATAACGAGAAGTTGTTATATCATCTATACATCCGTTATGACCCCACCCAGAAGAGTCATTTGTACAATGACCAGAAAAAGTTGTATTAGCAAAAGATGTAGATAAATTCATTCGGGCAATGCCTGTACCTTGATCAACCCCAGAACTGATATTAAAGGAATCGTTTACAGCAAAGGTGTCTGTCTGTTTTACCTGAGACCACGCCTTCGCCAATCCCTGTTGCAGATTAGTCGTGGTTGAGTTGCCTTCACCTGTCACGCTAATAGAACCAGCCGTGGTTACTCCTGTGATTGAGTCTACTTTTAATACACTAGCCATTATGCTAAGTCTCCAAAATTAGCAACGCCATAAAAAGATGGGTCAGCAAGTGAACCATTTTGATAAACCCAAACTTGTGTAGCAGATGCCGTGCTATCATCATAAACACATTGCACAAAGTATGCTCCAGTTCCAGATGCAGAACTATGTTGGACTCCTGCTACGATGTTATAATCTCCATCAGACATTGCAGACGAAAGATTAAAAGTCACCTTTCCTGTTGCCGTATCTGAAATGCTAGATACGTTAAGCGCACCAGTTCGTGACGCGGCAGAAGCATTAGTGCTTGCTTGCATTTTTGCCGCACTCTGCTTAGTCAGTGTCGCAGCAGACGTACCGTTTTTCGCCGCAATAGTATCTACATTCAATACGCTGGTCATACGATACTCCAATATCCGTTAACAGTGACGGTGGCATTGTCCTGCGTAATCGGACCTGCACTCACGCCATTCTCATCTGCATCAATAGTAACGTCTGCCGTTATGCTTTGACCATTCAAGCGAATGATGCTGTTGTTACCTTTGAAGGGATAGCGTGTGTCACTTTCTGTCACTGTGTAGCTGTTGGCTACAGAGAATACATCGTAGGCTATCATCTCGACTACATCGTTTAGTGATGCACCTGTGACCAACACGACTGTTGTGCCTGTAGTGGCAGTGTAGTCTGTCCCGGGTTTAAGTAGTACACCATTCTGATACACATCAAGATACACACCGTCCTGATAGGAAAGCACCTTGGAGTCAGCATCACTACCAGAGAAGCTAGTCTGCCCTGCTGTGGCCTGATATACGAAACGGTTACGTACACCGAACTCTGGGGATTTACCTATGTATGGCATTATTTGGCCTCGTAAACTTTACCAGCCGTAATTGCGTTGGTTGTAGCAGTCATATCTTCACTACCCCAATCAGTCTTGACTTTCATAAGTTCCAAGTGTTCTACATTTCTGTCCACACAAGACTGACGGTCAGACGCTTCTTTATCTGCCATTGCATTGCCAGCAATAATGTCAGTAATTAATTCAACACTGTGACCCATCGCTGTGTAGTCTTGTTCTTTTTCTTCCGTTGTTCTAGTCATTTTATTCTCCTAATCTGGCTTCTAATTCAGCTACCTTTGCTGAAAGTTCCTTAACAGCGTTAACAAGATGCCAAGTTAAATTATCTGGATTCACTGACATACAACCAGTGCTTTCTGTTTTGACTGTTTCAGGCAATATTTCTTGCATCTCTTGTGCAATAACACCTATCTGTGTGCCTTCTTTTTTAATAGCGCACAGAGAACCATCTAACTCTGTAATTTCATCAGCAGTGCGATACTCAAAGTTTTTAACTTGAATTTGATTAATGACATCTAATCCAACATTGTTATCAACGATGTTTTTCTTTACGCGTCGGTCTGATGTAGTTGACCAAGTAGAGCCATTATTACCTTGAAATGCGCCGTTGCCCCCAGCAATGAATGCAGTACCAGTTCCTTTGCCAGCAGCATTAAACCCAATAGCAACTTCTGAACTAACAGTTTGACTTGAACAATGAGCAAGTCTGCCAAGAATAGTATTATAACTACCAGTGGTAGTTTGTGGGGAGGTATTGCCAGCGTATGAACCAAGAAAAGTATTCTCAGCACCAGTCGTAAGATTGCCAGCGGCATTATCACCTACCGCTACGTTGTTATTGCCTGTCGTAATAAGATTTAAAGCCGCACCACCAACGCCTACATTAAATCCATTGCCACCTGCAAGAGCATAACCCGCATTGTCTCCAATAATAACATTGTTTGCAGAAGTTACTACCGCACCAGCCGCCGCTTGGTCACCAATAAAGATATTTTGCTGGCCTGTAGTCATAACCGCCCCAGCATTATTTCCAATACAAACATTCTCACCATTGCCAGTAGAGATGGCACTTCCAGCATTGTGACCAACAAGAGTGTTAGCTGGTGAAGTCGTTATTGCATCCCCTGCGTTTAGACCGACTGCTACGTTTGAACCGCCTGTTGTGCAAGCCGCTAAAGCATTTCTTCCGACAGCAGTATTGCTTGATGCTGTTGTGTTTGCAATTAATGCACCATCTCCTACCGCCGTATTTCCTGCTCCTGTCGTGTTTGAAAACAAAGCACTGTCACCGACTGCCGTATTGCTACCCGCAGTGGTGTTTCCACTTAATGCATTTCTTCCAACAGCCACGTTGTTGGAGCCTGTAGTGTTTGCATCAAGAGAAAGTGCGCCGACTGCGACATTTTCTGCGCCGCTAGTGTTTGCAGTGAGTGCGCCAGAGCCAATGGCAGTGTTGTTTCCACCAGATAAGGAACCGTCATCAAGCGCAGTATCGCCCAATGCCACATTGCCCGAGCCAGTCGGGTAGTTGCCGTCTAGCTTGATTGTGCCATCAGTATCAATACTTCCGATACCCTGTCCTGTAACTTTAGTTAACGCCACAGTCTATCTCCCTTATGCGTATGGGCTATCGCCAAGCACAGATGTATCCCAAGCCGCCTTGAGTTTAGCAATGGTATCAGCACTTGTAATAGCCGATGCCGCTGGTGCGTTGCGTAGTGCGTTCTTCTTGGCTACAGAGGCTGACTTTGCAGATGAGTCATCAGCTTCAAGTGCTTTCATGTACACTACGTCTTCTGCGGCAAGCAGTGATGTGCGCACTTCACGGATTTTGTCACGGAAGATGGTTTTAGCGGTATCCATATCCTCGGATATAACTGTTCCGCTCAATGACCACGCACCGCGAAAGTGACGGTCTGTTGGAACGGTAGCCGTGGAAGCATCGATCTGGTTCCCGTCCTTGTCTACGATATATGTTGCCATTGGTTTCTCCTTTAGGCAGCTTGTTCTGTGGCTAGTTCTTCAGTGATCTTCCAAGCATTGCGCCACTCACGAGTCGCTGGAAGCTGTTCCTTACGGCATATTACCATCTTAGGCTTATTGCCGCTATCCCACTCTTTCCATACGGATTGTGGGCAGTCTTTCATAATTAAGTATTCAATCGCTTGTTCTTCGGTTAAAGCATCAATAGGCTTGGTGTCATGTAACAGGTAGCCACGAGTATGCTTCTTGAAGTCTGGTTGTGCTTCATCTTTTGCTAGTTCCCAATACACTTCAACAGGAGGCAGGATACCGCCTTGTAGCGCACACGCCATCCAGTTAGGGTCAGGAACCAGTATCTTTGCACACTCATCTACGCTGTCCTCATACACTACACGATAGTCAGACTGATGACC
>VMHT01158027.1_pt1 | contig 19378 bp, 34 predicted proteins | sample 4693611 | NCBI WGS metagenome assembly VMHT01 (sample SAMN12280063, study PRJNA550983) | marine metagenome | isolation source: seawater sampled from same location over 5 years 0.02-0.2 micron viral filtrate | place: USA: collected off the coast of southern California halfway between the port... ...
TGTTTTTTATCCTCTGCTCGTTTTCTCCACACATCGACTGTATAAAACTCTGGTTCATTATCCACATAACGTCTACTGATTTCATTCCAAGTCAAACCGATCTGATGCTTGACTAACTGTCTTGCAACAAATACTGGAGCCTTGATATGAAACTGTACTGAACAATGTCCAAATGGCGACCAATGATTATGGTCTGCAAGATACTTAATCAGTTTTGCATCACCATCAGTGAACTCTGTTTTTTTCTTACCAAAAGACACACGGGCCGCATTTACTACTGTTAAATCCGTACCCATGTGATCAATCAGAGAAACCTCTGATAACGACATTACCTACCTTTTCTGATAGATGTTAGTGTCTGCAACTTGCGTTGCAGTAAAGCGTTGTCATACTCCAGCCGCCTTACATCCTTCTGAAGATTACCCATCCGACTTTTCAGATGAGCAACTTCTCGGATCAAGTCTTCTGAAGAACGCTTTCCACCCTGTTTTTTAGAATGGTTTTGCATTTATCCTCATTAAAATTGATAAATGGTTGACATTTGCGAAGTCTCCTACTGATCCTCGGCCATACCCAAGAATCGTACAACTCTACTTCACGATTAATATACTCTATCCAGTTGAGAAAGTGATCAAGTATGATCGCTGTCTCTGTACTAATTTTATCCTGTTGAATCAGTTTCACAATCGGTGGATGTTTACTCTCTGATTCTTTAATAAACATTATACCAAAACTATCGTAAATGTCAAGACATTTCTTCAGCTCTTGATCAAATATTCTTGTAATAGATTGTTGGTTTTTCTTCCACTGAGTATAATTTTTCTCTGCTTGATTTGCAAGAAGCCCTTTAGGGTTTATACTATCCTCTTTGGAAAAATTAGATACAAGAAACTCACGTAGTTCACTGTCATATCTCTTTCCAAGTTTATGAAAGAAGTACCGATCATTCCTATGCATGAATGAATCTTTGGAAGCATTGACTGCACCATTGTAACGAAAGAAATCATAGGATTCTTGTCCAAAGTGTAGTTTGATTCCTAGATACATTTTATATGCATCGTAGGCTTCCATCATAGTGGTAATGTACTGGATTTTTGTAAGAAATTAAGATTCTCTGCTTCGACTTGAATCTTCTGTTTAAGTGCTTTGTTTACAAGTCTACCAAGTGACTCTGGTTCGACATTGTTTTCTTCACAATAATGTAGACAAGCATCCATATAAGTTAGATGCATTTCTGCAACCATTTCTTCAATCATAGTAGAAAATTTAGTTGGCGTCAAAAAACTCAATTCCATAATGTTTGGGGATAAAAGGTTAGCCGTCCGATTCTGTTTCCACGCTCGGACGAAGCGCAGTTCAATTACGCAGCAAGTGCGTATTGAGCAGATGTATAATCGTTGTTATTTGCGATTATGGTTTTTGAATCTCCTCAGTCCCTTCGCTCTCAATCGAACTCTACTGCAGCCCCATCGACAAAATTCCTTGAAACCCTCTTGGTGGAGCTGAGGGGAATCGCACCCCTGTCTTAAAAGTTATATAAACTGGATCATTAACTCAATTGTATTTAGTATATAACACTCTTTTACAAATGTCAAGTTATTTCTCACCATTTCTCATCATTATACCAGCCTCAACTTCCATGATACATTGAGGTAAAACATTACTTGTGATGTAATCAAACTTTTTAATACTCTCAGGAGTCTTACCTTCTGCTTCATGAAATGGTATTGAATGTCGTACTGAATCAATTACACAACCACAAACTGCTCGTATGTCATCAGGCCACATTCCTTCTGCAAGAGATTGGTTCTGTTCTACTGTTTCCCAGCATCCTTGAACAAAACCATAAAGATATGTTGATGGATACCAGTATGGGGCTTCATTATCTGGATGAGCAAATGCATCTCTTTTCCATACTATAATTGACATAACAAAGATAAAAACAACGGCAGTTATAGTCAGGGCAATATTATGTTGTTTCATGCGTACACTTCTTCAGGGTTACTAGGATTCATGTTCATCCACTTACCCCACTCATCGTAATAGTGTCTCATACCAACTTCATCATGAATGGTATTGTTCTCATGTCTTCCATGAAGGATTCGTCTTTCCTCAGCGTGACTATGCATGGTTCCTTGTTGAGTAGTTACTGCAAGTAAATCCTCATGCAGATTTCTACCAAAAGGGCCCCAGATAGAATTGTGATGCCGTTGACGAATCAATCTCTCTTCTGGTGTATCAGATTTTAAACCTAATCCACGAAACTCAATCATTACCTTGTCTGGACTCAATGGAGTCATGACATCTACACGCAATGCTGATCCTCTCAAATTGAAGTTGATGCCTGGAAACATATCAATCATTTCCCAATGGTTTGTTGGTAGGTGAGGAAAAGACAATTCCTCTCTTGACTCAAATCCATCATAGTTATCGTACTGGACTTCAAATGATCCCACATTGACATGGCCGTTATTGAAGCATTTATTCTCCCTTGCAAAATAGGAGTCATTAAACCCTGTAATTCGGTTATGATAATGTAGATAGTCATGATAGAACTCTGAATTAGTATCATGCCACAATTTAAAATTACATGGAATAATGGCTTTATGATAATGAAACACATCCAATGGCTCTGCATTCAATGACTCTTTCATACAGTCAAAGGAACCATCAACCCATTCTTCCATAGTTGGTGGATTCTCGTTCAGAGTTACCCACACAAATCCACCAAACTTTACATCACAGTGAAGATAGTCTGGAACATCTAAAAATCCCACTTCCAATTCTATTTTTCCACTAGGTCTTCTCTCAGAAGAATTTGCTAATGCATGAATTTCTCCTTCCTTATCTCTAACAATCAGTATAGGAACACCAGCTATTGTTGATGTTCTGAATCTATTTGGTTCTGGTAATTCAGATTCATGACAAACAGGAACCCAGACCTTACTGAAGATTTTCTTCATCTCCTGTTTGAAGATCTTTTCGTCTGAATAAATTTTACTACTTACGTATTCTCCAGCCTTCAGTTGGCCGGGAACCTGTTTCCATTTGGTGTTATTTCTTGCAGGCATGGTTATATAGCGTCTTTAGGATTTGGTTCTTGCTCATTCATTTGCATTTTTAACCTCATCAATTGTGTTTCTTCCATTGAACATTTGAAAGAAACATCATATACTATTTGAGCATTCATGGGATGAATAGGTTGTTTATTAAAATCCTTCATGAAAGTTTCATAGTCATAGTCATTAGACATAACATCTACAATACATTTACATAAATTGTAAAGATGTTCTGGTGGATATCTCATTCTTACGCCAGGATCATGAGACATCCTAGTAAAATATAAAGTTACCCAATAATTTTTTTGATCATTATCCCATGTATTTTCTTGAATTGTCACGTTGTCCGTGACAACTGTAACTGGAACTTCTTTAGGAACACACCCAAAGAAAACCAGCGATGCACCAATAATGAATAATTTGGTTATAGTGTTCATGCAGCTCTCTTTGCTTTATGGTTGTTGTAATCCCGAATAGACTCTTTAAGTAATTCGGTATAATCATCCACTCTCTTAGTGAATGTTTGAGGTATTCCATCATCGGGAACTGCAAATATAATTAGTTGATCACAAGGGATTCCAGTACGCTCTTTAAACATCTTAGCGTATGCTGTTCCCTGTATGAAGTAGTTTTCAATCCACTCTTCTTTTTTCGCACTATTGGACGTTTTGAAATCTACTACCGATAACACCCCATCCCATTCGGCAATCATATCTACTGCACCAGCTACTTGATACTCATCTGAGTACAAATAATCTTCAATGCAATATATCTTACCTATATGTTGTTCTAACTCTTGTATCGCTTCTAAGAACAAATACCACACGCCAGGATGTCTGGCAAGTGCATTTGCTTTAAATAGATCTACATCTGTTATCTGATTCAAGAAGTATTGTTCCAGCAAACTATGGAACTGAGTACCCCTTGTGGTTGCTCGTTTAGTGATACGATTTGCCACAGCATCACCTACACGTTTTCTCCACTCGTATATGGCCTCTTTTCCTCTTATTGATAATATTGTTGTTATTGATGGATATATTGATCCTTCTTCATTAACGTAATGTCTTTCTCCTGCTATTTTCTGTCTTACTAATTTTGGTATTCTTGGTATGTCTATATGTTGATATTTTTTCTGTATTTTCACCTTATTAATCCTTCTCTGTATTCGACCTTACCGCCTGGCGGTTTCAATGCAGTCATTACCTTCTTACGATTTTCCATAAGACTGTAACTACAATGTATCCACCCACTGTTCGGGTCTTTTCCATTATAAAATTCCAAGATCAGCTGATCAAAATCTAAATTATCTACAATCCATTGTGCTAAATCTGGATTGGAAATACTGTAACTTTCAAAGTCAGCTGCTTGGCCGTGACAATGTTGACTCTTATCAGAACCACCCACTGCCTTATTCAAATCTGGGCTCCGATAGCCCGAATTGACTGTAATAACTCCAAATTCATCCCTAACTGGTTGAAGAATATGAATCGCAAGATGAGTCATATTTACCAGATGTTCAAGATCTTTTGGGGTATTATCTATACCAGCTCTTTCTGCTGTTGCAGATTTAGTTAGTTCACGTAAACTAAAATTTCTGGATAATTTCATAAGTCTCCTAATATTCTTAAAGGTGCAGTCATCTTGTATGGGTCATCATCCAATCCAAGTTGATTCTTGCCTTCTTCAACCCACATCTTCTGAATATCACCATCAATAACGTGCATTGCATATCTCCAACTCCTATACCCAAAACCCTGAGCTGGTTTATGTACAAGCATATCCATTCCTTCAGTGAACTTTCCAGCTCCATCTGGAATCAATTTAACTTTTTCTATACCTAGTTCTTTACCCCATGCATTCATTACAAACGCATCATTTACTGCCATACAGTAAACATCATCAAGTCCTTTTTCGATGAACTTGTCATAGTTTTCTTCCAACCTTGGAAGGTGCTGTTTGGTTCATATAGGTGTAAATGCGCCAGGCAAGGAAAGTAATAGAACTTTTTTGTCTGCAAAAAAGTAATCAGTGTCCCTCTCAACCCAATTGTCGTTTTCTCTTAATTTAAAATTAATAAATGGAACTTCTGTCATCATTCCCCACTCTCCTTCTTTTTGGTTTTTCTAGGTTTCTTTGCAGCTGGTTTTTTCTTTGCAGCCGGTTTCTTTCTAGGAGCCTTTTTCTTGACTTCTGGTTCTTTTTCCAAAGTCTTCTTGACTGCCTCTTCCAAAACCTCATCCGTTGTTTCAGGAACTTTTGGTTCTGGTTTTTCAACTTCTGGCTCTGGTTCTTTCAAATCACCCCAAAACCAATTTTTAAACTTTACCCAAATACTCATTCTCTGTCTCCAAGTCCAGTATTATATTTTTGAACAATGTATGATCGAACTAGTCCACTACGGACAATATCACCGATATCAAATTCACACAGATAAAATTCTTTCATACTATCAATTATTTTCATGAAATTACCAAGACCTTCACGTTCTCCAGCCTTAGTCAAATCAGTTTGGTCAAAGTCACCACAAAACATAATTTTAGAGTCTTGACCCACTCTTGTCATAATCGTATCCAGTTCATGAAAGTTCAAGTTCTGGCATTCGTCTACGATTACGATTGCATTGTCTAATGTTATACCTCTGAGAAATGATGTACTCAGAAACATCAGAGAATTTTGTTGTTTCAGTCTATCATATAAAAATGCAAACTGATCTTCAGTCGGCATCTTAAACATGAATCGTACCATGTTATCATACGGAGCTTGATAGAGTGCAGATTTATCTTCCTCATCTCCTGGCAAAAATCCTATCTCTCTAGTAGAAATTAAGGATCTTACTACATACACACAATGATAAGAAGTCTTTGGATCAAGAACTTCTTTGAGTGCATGATATAATGTTACAAAGGTTTTTCCTGTTCCTGCTGATCCATATAGAAACAAACACTTTCCTTTCTTATATTCCTTTATAACTTCTGTTTGGTTTTTGGTAATACCTTTCACCTCAACCATATCGTCAAGTTTTATTGTGTGTTTTTTACTCATACATCTAAACTATGGCCTGGGTTATTTCGTGCAATCTCTTTCATACGATCTTTCCAGCCATCGCTGGTATGTTGTCTCCAAGATCCTCTCATTGAAATCACGGAAGGTATTTGTGGTATGAGTTGAATTTTACCTCTACCACAAACTCCACATACTTTATCTACTGGAATTTCACGATCTGCTATTCTATAGATTTCTTCAAATGAATTTTCACATTCACTACATTTATATTGGTACGTTGGCATAATATTTCACTTGTTCATATATTATATAGGTTTACCGATAGAAAATATGATCTCCAATTCTTCCAACTATTGGAAAAGTTTTTGACCATCTCGGGCTTACTGCATAGGTATGATAATACCTTGCACCCTCTGTTATATCTAACCCTTTGGTTTTGATAGCATTATAGGATTCGATTGCAAGAAATGCAATCTTGTCTGATTCTCTATATGCTCTCTTATTTGCTACGTTGTCTAACTTACCATCACAGTACCAGCTGAATTGGCATCTGTTCAGTTTTGGATGACCACTCGGCCAATGTAGACCTTGATAGACAACTTCACAAATTGAATTTGGAAATTGTTTATCATGTACTCTATTCAAAGTTACCATTGCAACAGCAAACTGCCCCGCAAATGGTTCGTTCCTTGCTTCAAAATATATATTTCTGGCAAGACATTCTCTTTGTTTTGTTGCTTCCATAGCGATAGTTTTATAACTCCATTTTGGAATTACAGTTTGATTGACACTTGCAACCCCTACAGGCTGAACAAATATCGTCAAAGAAAATAACAAAACAATGCTTATGAAAATATGTTTCATATAACCTTGTTCTTGGTGATCCTCAATCTATATAATAATAGTAGGGAACATGATGATTCACTTCGGCGGATCGTTTAACCGAAAAACATTGCTAAATTGTCAGAGGGGGATTTTACAAAGAGACTAGGTTGCCGTTCTCACATCCCCGACATTGGATTTGCATTTAGGACTCCCTAAAAAAAGATTGTATTATATTTATACATTCTTTCTTTGGTAATTATCATCCCAATTGAATGCCTCTTTGACAACTGCATCAGAAAGTCCTTTATAAACTCTATGAAGATTTTTGTCTTTTGCCTGAATAACCACTTGGGCCTCATCCTTATGAAGACCTTCTAACAGTTGAACAAACAATTGTTCTCTCCTCATTGATTGTAAATTAGGATCTCCACCTTTACAAAATCTATACAGTTTTTTATATTCTGTAGATAGTTTTGTATGTTCAGTTCCATCTGGGGCTTCATTCTCTATGAATGGTGGATTACCTTCTGGAAGTTCAGAAGTTATCATTGGATCAAAAGACATCTTACAAATAGTCCTCAATGATTCTGAATCATGTTGTTGCAAAATATTTACCTTTTGTGGTTTAGCTTTTGCATTATTGACTTTTTTTAGAATCTCACTAATTAGTGGAGTTCTAACTTTTACTGCTGGTTCTTTTTCTTTTTCCCATGCTTCTTGACCAGCTGGTTGTTGTTGGGTATCCATTGCTATTGCCATATTAAAATTCTCCTATGGTTTCGATTAAGTTATTAAGTTTCTTCTCAACAAAGAAGTTCAGTAGATCTCTTCGTTGGCCTACTGGTTCTTTCTGATACTCATCCCAAATCTCATTACAAAGAGTTGGTGGAGTTTCATTCAAATCTATGAGTTTTTGGTTTCGATGAAAATTACGAATCTCCTCATCTGTTCTACCACTTATTTCAGCATTATGCATCACAAAGTTTTCCACATACTTTTTGGTGATAGGTTTTTGACGAACACCATCTACAATAGAATTGTCTTTTGATAAGACATTCGGAATGCCATCACTCTTGTCACCTCTTAGAATGTGTTCAAACAAGTATCCATGAGGTTCAATTCCATTGACTAGTTTCTTAGTAACAGGACTCCATTGATACACATTATCATACTGCTGTAATTGAATGAAATCCTTATCACTTGAAATAATCATCACCTTCTCATCAGTGGGTGAAGTTCTAGATAACATACCAATAATGTCATCAGCCTCAGCACCTTCCACTTGTATAAATTTATATGGAAAGATAGTCTTGAGTTCTGTCTTGATAGTATTGAAGCAATCAAAGATCTGATTCCAGTTAAGAGAAGAAGATTCTCTAATTGTTTTTCTACCAGCCTTGTATTGGGGAAAGTGATCCCTTCTCCATGAATGAGGAGAATCACAACAAATTACCAGTTCACCATATTCTTCAGTATACTTTGACCGATACATACGGAGACTGTTCAGTACAGAATGACGAATAAAATCTACATCTGCTTCTGTCTGTCCCTTCTCCATTGACATCATAGTAGATGCCATCATTATTTGAGATAAATCAACTAATATCATAATTATACATGAGGTTCAGTGTGGCCATGAAGATCTTTAATCTTCATGTTGTCAGTATGACATTTATTATGCTGAATTTTCTTCTTGGGCCATACTGCATAGTATGCCAGAGAAGTTAGAGAAATAACCGCCACAATTACCATGGCGATAAACATCATCATAAAAATCATTTCTTAGGTCCGTATAGTGCTTTGGTTATACCGATAAGAAAAATTGCAGATACCCCAATACCGCAACCAAAGATTACGGCACTATTGGGATCATTAAAAAAATCACTCAGTTCCATTTTCTTTACCCGACTCAATTACTTGAAAGGCTCCAAGAATGGAAGGAACCCAAAGACCGACATAGATTCCGTAGAGTTTTGCATCATAGTGATCCATAAAAAAGAATAACCAGATAGATAACGCCAGAGACAATACTGTGGCGATTAAGATATAGATATGTGATTGTTTCATAATTCCTTTCATAATGAAACTAGGTTGGCTCCCCGAGCTGGACTCGAACCAGCGACAAGGTGATTAACAGTCACCCACTCTACCAACTGAGTTATCGGGGAATGGAGCTGATGATAGGATTTGAACCTACGGCCTGAAGTTTACAAAACTCCTGCTCTACCAACTGAGCTACATCAGCATTAGACTGCAATAGGTGGATCTGGTTCATCGTCTTCTAAAGACAACTCAACCTGTTCCATCCATTCATTCATCATTAAAACATCGAAATTTCCTTTGATAGCAGGTTCACCTTTATTAGTGGTTGATTTCTCAAGAGTAATAAATCTTGCAGCTAAGTCTTGCAATGGGTGTTGTATATCACGTTCATTGTATACAACTGATTTGATACACTCACCCAAAAACGACAATTGTATTATTGTCTCTTCATTGACAATGTTTACACCATTCTTCTGAAGATTCAGTAATACACCATAAGTCAATCCCTCAGCAAGTTGTTCACACCATGCAAAGTTTTCTCTAGTCTCTGCGGCTTGAATATCAACTTCTGGGGGATTGTCTGGTTTATAATTAGTAGGGAAGTTCAGTACTTTGCCCATTTTCCATCTCCTTTGTCCATACGGCATGGAGATCTGGATAATAGACTCCTACAGTTCGTTTGGGTGTACCATCTGGATTGTAGGCCATTGCAATACACTTAGGTATCACAATATGTTCCTCATTTTTTCCAGATTTAAGACCGATCCAATCACCAGTTTTCAGGTAATGTTCACAGTATCTTATGTATGCTTTTTTCGCATCTGCATCATTGGATGCACGTTGTTTATCTTGTGGAGTACTCCTGAAACTTCTAGCAACCTTGTTAAATGCAGCCACCTGTTCTTTAGACTCCTTGATCCATTCTTTAACATTTTTGAATGAGTAGTTATCCTCATCTGGAAGTGCAAGTACAGACGAATGGATATTCTTGTACTCAGCAGGTTTACGATTGGCACGTGCCCTCTCTAATTGGTCACGTAGTTGTTGTTTACGTTCTTCACTGATCTTGCGCTTAATAGCCATCACAATCCTCAATATTAGGTTTAACCCATTCGATCAAATCATCACCTGTCCAGTGATAGTAGTAATATCCCTTGGAGTAAATTGGAACATTACATTCCAACTCATCTGCGACTCTTTGAGCCTCTAATCTCGCAAGAGAGAAATTACTGAATCTTTGACCACTCATCATCATAGCATAGTATATAATAGGAATATCCAAATGTCAAGTCTTTTTTACAAATCGTGTTCACCAGGCAGGGGAATGTATGGGAGATCGCCATTGCGTTCTGCTTTGCGAACAGCCCATTGTTGTTTAGATATATGTTGATCTTCTTTCATTGTGCGAATCATAGCACGAAGCCGTTTCAATTCTGTCACCAAATAGAAAATCACTTTATCTGGATCTTTCTCTTTCTTGAGTCTTTCAATAAGAGGATCGGGTGGTTTCTTATTCATCGTAGCTCCAATAGGTTAAATCGTACATATCACCATTTTCAAGAGTCAAGTCACCTAAATGAATTACACTCTTACCACTATATATGAACCAAGTCTCAAACTCAGAACCACCAACGTAAATCTGTTGGATAGTTCCGAGCCCTTGTTCTACTAGTTCTTTAGATTCCTCTAGAGGATTTTTCACATCAACCCTAACATAGTTAGATTACAATATTACATCACAAAAGTCAAGTCTTTTATGCAGGATTCTCTTTGTACTCCATACTGTAAGCTGAGATACCAAATTCTGCAATGTCGATGCCCTGAGTTTCGTCTTCTAGTGAAACTCTGAGTCCCATGACTAACTGAATTACTTTCCAGACTACGAGACTAGAAATAAACGTAAATCCACCAATTATCAATATACCTTGTAATTGTGTCAATAAGGATGCTTCACCAAATATTCCTACCGCTAAAGTACCCCAAACTCCTGCTACTAAATGAACAGATAAAGCACCTACTGGATCATCAATCTTAACCTTGTCAAGAAGTGGAATTGCGATCAAGCAAAGACTTGAACCAATTGCACCAATTAGGATTGCTGTAGTCATAGTTGGATAATCAGGCCCAGCAGTAATTGATACCAATCCTGCTAATGCACCATTAAGAACCATTGTGAGGTCTACTTTTTTGTAGAGTAATTGAGTTGCAATGGCAGCAAGAACTGCCCCTGCACACGCAGCCATGTTCGTATTCAGAATCACGTTTGCGATTGCATTTACATCTTCCTTAGTTCCCATTGCAAGTTGAGAACCACCATTAAATCCAAACCAACCAAACCAGAGAACAAATGTTCCCAACGTGGCAAGTGGTAGATTTGAAGGTGGGATATAATTAACTGTTCCGTCTTCTTTGTACTTTCCAGTTCTTGCACCCAGAAGTAAAACTCCTGCAAGTGCGGCCCATCCACCGACTGAATGGACTATGGTTGATCCTGCAAAATCAGAGAATCCCATTTCAGACAGAAAACCTCCACCCCATGTCCAAGAACCTTGGATTGGATAGATGACTCCTGCGAGAATCGCAACAAAAACCATAAATGGCCAGAACTTCATTCGTTCTGCAATTGTTCCTGAGATTATAGAGGCTGCAGTTGCAACAAAGACTACTTGAAAAAAGAAGTCTGATGTACCAGCATGATCACCATCCGACATGGGACCATACATTAAAAAGTAACCACACACAAAGAATGCAAGGCAACTTAGAGAATACAGACAGATATTTTTCGTCAAAATAGCTGTGGTATTCTTTGTCCTAACCATCCCTGCTTCTAACATCGAAAACCCTGCGGCCATAAAGAACACTAGGATTCCCGAAAATAGAAGTAGGAATGTACTTAAAATATATTCCATATTTCACCTTTCTATGGGGTCTTCCACCCCATAGAATATATAGGTATTAGAAACGTGACATGAACCTTGCGATTTGGTGTGCAAATGGAAGTAGAGTAATGGCCATTAAAAGGTTTACGCCAGTATGAATCATTGCAATCTGTTTTGTAATACCTGTAGGCATTCCATCTGATACGAGAAGTCCTGCAAGCCAGATAGTTCCTGTAGTGCCGATGTTAGCACCAAGGACTGCACCTATCGCAGCTGGTAGAGGCAATGCACCACCAGCAACTAGACCAATGATTGCAGTTGTCGATAGTGATGAAGATTGCCAAAGAAGAGTCATGATAATACCACCAAAAAACATATAGATAGGGTTACCAAGAAACCACTGTAGGTGATCAATGTTCCCCATAGATTTCATTCCACCAGAGAACATTTTAAGACCAATATAGAACACAACCAGACCAATTAATGTCTGGATGATAGGATTATTCAATTCCATGTTTTGTACCTTCTTTATGAGTTTTGCTTTCTTTGAGACTTTCATGCAAGTATATAGTAATCAATTGTTAAGTTTCTGATAGGTATGTATCAAAAATGCATCAACCACATCTGATAGAGGATTGGACTCTGGATTACACTCAAGAATATCTTTGAGTTCTACACCTGTCTGATCAACGAATGCATTATACATATCTGTCTTGGATGCATTCCCTTTACCAGTAGCCCACTTCTTGATTTCGGTAGGAGTTACTACTTTTGGATATAGATTGTTTTTGTAGAGTTTGTGTTTGAGAAGACCAGTGTTTTCACCAATGTTAAACACTTGTCCCTTGGCTGCAAATGCATATCCTTCTAGGATAATCTCTGCATGGACAGGAACTTGACCAATTATCCAGTTTGATATGTAATCATACCGAAACTCTTCAGAAGGCCAAGTCCCAAAGTGAGATCCCTTGATTTTACCATCAAGGTAGGATTTTGCAAATTTTTTGGTTGGAGTTAAGTATTGTATCCTGCAACTTGTGAAAGTTCCTTCACCCACACAAATTGCAGGGGATGTCATGCTATAGTCAATCCCAACTTTCGTCTTCATCATAATCTTCCATATCAATATCTTCACCCCCACAAAAGGGGCAACATCGTATTGTGTATCTGGAAGTATTTAGATCAAACTTCAGTTGGTATGTTGCATTACATTCTTGACACTCTATATCTATTTCTGTCATGAGGCTGGAAGATCAACCACTTCACATTGACCTGCCGAACACGCAAGTTCCTGTGATGCTACTGTGAAATCTTTTTGTTCATACTCAGAAAGTTTCGACCAATCTACATTCTTTGGCATTTTACTTGCCATCTCTTCGTACTCTTCTTTTGAACAGTCTTGATATGGAGCTTGTTTGTAGGTATGGTCACTAAATGGTAGGAATGAGATTCCACTGATCTCATCAAAATTTTCATATACCCAAGCTGCCGTGTCAACCCACTCATCTTCTTTGACAGAAATTGTCACTGAAGGTTTGTGTTCACACCAGTTCTGGGCATACACCTTCCATAGTTCTAATTGCTCCAATGCAGTCATATCTTTTCTACACACAGCATTCTCTGGACTTGCCATTGGAAATGAGAATACTGTAGTGTGATTTGGTTTAGTTACATCTGGTTCACTAGGAAACCCTTCTGCTTTCATGAACTTAGTAATAGGATCTTTGTTATCACCCCTTACTGTTCTTATATAGTATGGATTGTGTCTTGCATGGATACCAGATGCGCTATCAACCAACTGACTGACAGTACCACTAGGCTTGACACAAGTAATCGCAGCAGAGTTTGGGATTCCGAGTTTTTCAGCCCAGATTTGATTCGTCTTAACAGTTTCATTTCTTAACTCTGTTAGTCTCTCATCAAGTCCTCTAGTTCCTCCATTAGTGATTCCATTGTCCATGATTCCTGTGAGTGATACTCCAAGTAATCGCTCTTCATCACAATTCCTTTTCCATTCTCCTGTGAGGTATTTGAAGTTTGTAAGAGTGCTCTGCCAGGTTCCAAGGATAGTTGCAAGTCTGACTTTCTTTTTGAGAGATTTAGAATCGTCCCATCCTCTGATAACACATTCAGTAAGGTTGCAGAATTCTCTACTGCGTAGAATGATTTCAGAGCAAGGATTTGTGCCGAAATCTTCCCTGGCATGACGCCGAATAATGTTGTTGCCATCTTTATCTTTCTTTTGGTTTAGTTTGTCAGTAGTTCTTTTGGCCGACATACTGTTATAGATTCCTCGTTCCCCAGATTTAGAATCGTAGAGGGATAACCACTCTCGCATGAAAGTACCAACGTCTGGCTTTTCTTTATAATTAACCGAATTATTTGCGAGGGCTCTTTGTACATTTGTTTCCCACCAGTTTCCAGACTTGGCGTATCGCATTTCCCGATCCCCAAGGTTAGAAAGACTGATAAGAGCAGACCTACGCACACCGCCCACAACAACAATCTCAGCAATTTTGCATACGAGATCATGGGCTTCAACGGATTTGAGTTTTCGTCCTTTTGCATTTTGGAATATATTTACTGAAAATTTGAATAGTTCTTCCAATGGTTCGGGCCCCGATGCACGACCACCGAAAGTTTTCAAAGGAGATCCGGCCGGTCTGACTTTGCTCACATCCCATGTTGGAATCTGACCCATCCATAACATCCCATAGAGTTCTTTGAGTGCCTTTGCCCATCCCAACTTGGAATCCCTGACAACAATAACACTTTCTGTTTCATAAAACTCTTCTGCTACAGTTGGTAACTTATTTACATACTCTTCCTCTACTGAAAATCCAACTCCTGTTCCGTTCATCAATATGTACAGTATTTCATCAAATGATCTAGGCGAATCCACCTTCACATAAGAGCAGTTATACCCTGCAACATTCTCTCTCTTGAGAGCTTCCCCAGCAGTCATCAAACACCTCATACTAGGCATGATGTCCAAATTGACTACTGCTTTTCTTAATTCTTTAAGTTCTTTTTCTTCTACTTCATAATTACAATGTTCCTTCAGATGATCTTTGAAAAAATCAAAATAACGATCTACTGTTTCTTCCCACGTTTCTCTACGTGTTTCTGAATAATCCCATCTAGCGTATCTAGATAGGTGAATGAATGATTGGTATTCGGTTGGTAAGTTCATATCTTCTTCCATTTGTTAATTTCTAAATATGCCTGCAATCCAGAAAATGTTCTGGAATTGACGAATCCCTTGATATCATCATATCCTGCAAGCACCATATCGTTTATGTCTTTATACTTCAAATCACCAGGCCATACTACAACATTATAGTTTCGATCAACTGATTTGAACATCCTCTCTACTGTATGCTTATTTCTTGGTTCGTTATCATAGATGACAGTTGTAGTTGTTGGTTCCAATTTGAGTAGATTCAAATCGGCCCCGGCAACTGCCAAACAGTTGTCCAAGAAAAGTGAATCTAATGGGCCTTCAACGACAAAAACTTGATCTTCATAGTCGATGCGCTCAAGTCCATAGATCTTCTCTTTATTTTCTTCTAATTTTAGAGTGATGTACCTAGGCGTTTCCTTCCCGAAAGCTCTTCCTTGGAAAGCAAACATTTTTCCTGACTTATCAAAGAAGGGGATGACAAGTCGAGGATAATCTATATTTATACTCTGAAATTTTTCAGGAAACATTGTTCTAGACCACTCGTAGAAATTTTCTGCGAGATACAGTTTGTCCCAATGTTTCTCTGGAATTTTCCTGTGTTCTATATAGGAGAACGCTGGATGGTCTTTTAATTCGTTGAACTTTTTCAGTTGATTCAGTTCCTTGTTCTTTGGAGTATTGAACTTTGGTTTTTCAAACTCAAAGGGAGCCTTATCTGGAATTGGTGTATTACCACCTGTCTGATTGTTCTTGAATTTTTCTAGGGAATACTCTTTATGAAGCATACCATCAATACTCTTGAGAAAGTTGTTGAAGGTATGTCCTGCACCACAATTATGACACTTGAAGAAATAAGAGTTTTTCTTCTTGTAAATATATCCTCTGGTTTTATCCTTACGCTTGTGAGAATCCCCACAAATAGGACAACGGAAGTTCCAGAGATCCGTTCTTACTTTCTTGAATCTATCAAGCCTAGATGTACATAGATTTATATACTTCTGATCAATATAACTCATTATATAAAGGGTTGGTTACTGGAGCGCTCCAAATGTTTGAAGTGCTGTCATTGCAAAAGTTAATGCGAGAAGGACACCACCTAAAGTGTATTTCCACTTTTCAAGTCCGCCGATATCCTTCTCATTTTCATCTATCTTATCACATAGTTTTTCAAAAGTCAAGTTTATTTCATCAGAGATTTCTCTCTTCATGGTACTCATACGAGAATGTACCTCTTTAAAATCTTCTCTATTTTGATTAACGTGCCCTTCAAAAGATTCTGACATTTGTTTGATCTGTTCTTTGAGCACTGCAATTTCTGCTTCTACGTTCATTTAACTGATTTCATAGCGAAAGATTGCATAGCCATGAAACCCTTCGAGTTTTTATTGATCATATCTTTGAACTTTCCTTGATTGTCTTTGTTCAAAGCGTCATAAACTTTAACCATGGCACTTGCAGTAAACATATCTACAGATGCTGTCTTTTTGTCTTTAAATTTCACTTTCTGCATCTGTTTATTCTTTACGATATTTCTGAGAACATCTAAAACATCTTCATTGATAGAAATCATGTTCTTGGTATTCTCAAGAACCTGCTCTTTCATTCTGGTCAACTTACCCCATTGACCACCACCATTTCGGTTGAACCGAATACCACGAACTGCACCTGTAGTTGCATTTTGAAGAACAATTACACCACTGTGATGTCTTTTAGCCCAATCATATATTTTCTTCTGACTAGAATCTTCCAGATCAAGATACTTAGACCATCTTTCAAATTTAGTCTTTCCATTCCTAAACCTATGAAATACATCATCAGACACATTGAAGACCTGTGATTTTTTCTTTTTCTTTTTCCCCATATTTGGTGCAAAATCTACACCAGACATAGGAGCTCCTGCGACATTATCTTCTACTATTATCTCAATCATTTATATCCTCCAATGAAACATATATTTTCTTATTACTTTTTTGATGCACTACTGGAAAAATATCCACACCCAAAACTCTATCAGATGGTGGTGTGTCTTCTAGTGCTGTTACCTTGTCACCTTTTTGAGCATCTATCTCATCATCATCTGCTGTAACCATGTCTTTAAGTGTATACTCTCCTGCTGGAAGCATATTCCCAAAACCAACAACTTCTTCTGATATTGCATCTCCATAACCTACCATATTGTTCTCCATCAGATGTTTTGTTATCTGAGGTTCATCCAATCGGATACCATAGTGTTCTCTTAATAAGAACAGAGCTGTTGCATAAGTTCCTATTTGAGTTCTGACTAAAGGAATCTTACTTAGTATTCTCTTAAAATTGAATACTAGACGATGCAATAGAGTAAATGCACTTTTTTCATCAGACGAATCTAATTTTTTATCAGTCCTTTTACCATTCTTATCTATTATTCCCAATTTGTAGGCTTCTTGTTTCTCCCAAGGAGTTACCAGAAGTTTGAGAAACCTATAAGTTACGAACAAATCAACTGCACGATTTTCATGTAAAGGAGTCATAACTCTAATAATTTTTGTGTTACCAGTTCATCGCTCTTTATATGAGCAAGATCATTCTCTGGCATTATGTTTAAAAATTTCATAAAACTTTTTAGTGCAGGCCAATGTTCGATTTCTATTTTAAAAAATAGAAGTGTAGATGCAGCCTCGGCACCAAATAAGTTGTTTAGGATTATGATGTGATTCAAGAGTAGACGCTCTTTAAGTACACCTGAGTCTTTATACTTACGAAAAAGTCTCTTGATGTACTTAAATCGCTTCATGTCATCGTAAAATTCATTGATACCCTCACAAGACGGATTGTGATAATGCTTAATCGCATACAACACAATGTTGTCTTTGGTCAAATTGTCAAACATGAAAGTTTATACTTCCATATCATCCATCGCTGAATTTCTTACGATCTCTGCTTCGACCATTGATTTTCCAGCACCACTTGGAGTGCAAGTCACCATGAGTGATATTCCACCCTCAATGTGTTTTGAAATCCCATCATCTTCTTGAAATTCACCATACGGATTATTATCACGATTCACCTCAAAGGCTCCAGCATTGTGTCTCATAGAGAACATTGTGGTTCCAGATTTATCTAGTCCTGTCATTTCAAAGTAGTAACCAATTTTGCTTAAATTTGTCTGTAATCTTTTGACTGCAAGAGTTGGGTTTAACACCTCTTGTTCTCCAATAGATCCAACATAAGAATTTAAAGCTTCAATTGCTGTCTCAGCATTAGGGAGCATCTCAGCGTCATCCCACTGTACTTGTGCAGGAGTGAACTTAGATGCTTCCTCAAGATGTTGTTTGAATGTCTTCATTATCGTTTTCCTCTATGAGAGAGATGAAGTGGTCACATTGCTGTTCTGCACCCGAAAGTGCATTCAGATTGTTGACCAACTCCTGTCTCTTAGTATCTAACTGAGTGATTGTCTCTCTCAGTTTGGTTATGTCCTCTTGTATAGCGGACTTTCTTGTATTAATCGCTTCAAGCGAAAGTTCCATAATGTCTCCATTATATAAGGTTAATTAGTTTATCCGTATGCTACAGTATGGTCAGCAATCACATTCCACTTAGAATTGTGAAACATCAATGTGACAGTATCCCCAACAGCATTAAACACAATAGTACCATGACCATTCAAATTTGTTGGTGTAAGTGTTCCTGCTGGTGTATTTGTAGCAGCAATACAAACAATTGTAAGTATCTGTCCTGCTTGTTGACCATCAGCAAGTGTATATGCCTTAGTTCCATCTACAGACAATAATACAACTGGATCTGTAATCGGAATGGCACCGGCTGCAGCTGCAGCAACTGTCTCTGAAATAATTAAGTTTCCTTTAAGATTCAGAGCATGACCTGTTGTTCCGTCAGCGGCCACTGTCAATGTTGCAGTACCATCAACTGTACCAGTTCCGATACCGACACATTCAAGACCACCATCCGCATAGATGTTTACTCCGCTGTCACTATTAACTGTGAAATCAACATTTGCATGAGAATCCGAATTGATGGTTACATCATCTGTTCCTGCATCAACTTTGATAGCACCATCAGAACTCAATGACTTTACTGTAAAATCAGTAAATGCATTTCCATCGTCATTGATGATTACACTACCATCTGCATTATTAGCAGCTGCAGTTGTTACTTTAAATGCAGAGTTGGTTGATGTTCCAAATCCAATCTCAAAAGTTTTAGACGCTCCATAAATGTGAGTGTCCGTGTTTACATTACTAAACAAATTAGCAAGTGTAATTTTTTTGTTTACTGGTGAAGCACTAAAATCAATAATATGTAAAAGATCTGTAGGATCTTTACCTGTAGCATCTAGTGCTGTTAAAGCTGTTATTTTCTTATCAGCCATAATTCTCCTTAAA
>VMHT01104437.1_pt1 | contig 19376 bp, 16 predicted proteins | sample 4693611 | NCBI WGS metagenome assembly VMHT01 (sample SAMN12280063, study PRJNA550983) | marine metagenome | isolation source: seawater sampled from same location over 5 years 0.02-0.2 micron viral filtrate | place: USA: collected off the coast of southern California halfway between the port... ...
GTTTGTATACTAAACAGATTGAAATTCTTACTAATAAAATTACACAACTAGAAACAAAGATAGAGGTGCTTATTGAAGAGAATGTTAGGCTAAGGGTAAAGGTTGTTAAGATGGAATCACGATTGATTACAAGTGCTAAAAAAAAAGTAAACAAAAGAAATGAAACTAAGTAAAAACTTATCCCTTTCTGAAATGCTTAAAAGCGATACCGCTAAAAGAAAAGGTATAGATAATATTCCAACAGAAGAACACATAGAGAATATGAAGGTTTTAGCTGAGAACATATTCCAACCCATTAGAGATCATTTTGGGGTTCCTTTTGGTATTAGTAGTGGTTATCGATCAGAAGCTTTAAATAAAGCTATTGGAGGGGCTCATAAATATATAGATGGCAAGTACGTAGCTACTTCACAACATTGCAAGGGAGAGGCAATTGATTTAGACAGGGATTATGCCAATGCTCCAAACAATGCAGAAGTGTTTCACTTCATTAAAGATAATTTAAATTTTGACCAGTTAATTTGGGAGTTTGGAACAGATGATAATCCTTCTTGGGTACACGTTAGTTACAGTACTACCCGAACTCAAAGAAACAGAATATTAGTAGCATACAAAGATGACAACAACAAAACTAAGTATAGAATATATGGAAGGTAAATCAACAGAGTTTGAAAAAATGCTAGAGAGGCTAGAGAAAGAACCAGTTCCTGAAAGAACCTGTAACATAGATGATGAAAATTGCGAAAGCTGTAGTGGATGAAAAAGTTAAGAGATACTAAAATAGGTATATTACTAAAGGAGAAAGCTCCTAAAGTATTAGATATTATTGGCGATGTTTTACCTTCTAATGGTACAATGGGAATATTAAAAAACATTATTTCTAAAGACCCTGAGCTTACACCTGAACAAAAAGCAGAACTACATAACCAAGTTACCGAGTTGTATAAGTTGGAAGTAGCAGATAGAGATTCAGCTAGAAATAGAGAAGTTGAAATGGCTAAAGCCGGTGGTAATGATTGGATGATGAATGTAACAGGTGTTATTGGTTTATCTTGTTTTGTTTTTATAATATATGCAGTTGTATATATACCTAGAGTTTTAGAAAATGAATTATTTATTCATTTAATGGGTATGGTAGAGGGTGTTGTTATTGGAAATATATTTGCTTTTTACTACGGAACAAGCTCAAAAAAATAATGATTATCTTTGCAGTAGTACAACTAAATTTAATCAAATGAAAAAAGGAGAAAAAACAAAATTAGAGGCTGAGGAATTAGCCCAATTACAAGAATTACAAAATAAATTCCAAGGTTACAAAATGCAACTGGGTGAATTAGAGATGCAAAAGTCAACTATATTAAAGGAGGTTGATGAAGTAAGGGTAGATTTTAATAAGCTGGAAAGCGAATTTATTGAAAAATACGGTCTCGATTCTGTCATTAACATTAAAACCGGGGAAATAACACCAAAAGAAAATGGCCAAGATAAGTAACACTACCTCGTATCCTAACGCAACACCTGCAGCAAATGACTATGTTATTGGAACAGACATTGACGATAACAACGCAACTAAGACATTTAAACTTCAGGAGATAGCTAATCTTTATGCGGGATCAGGATCAGGAACAGTTACTAGTGTTGGCTTAGATGGGGGTACTACAGGTCTTACTATAACAAGCGACACAACAAATCCAATAACTACAACAGGCACATTTACACTAGGTGGTACTTTAGCTGTAGCCAACGGCGGAACAGGTTTAACATCTTTAACAGAAGGAAGTATTCTAATAGGAGACTCTTCAAGTTCTATATCTGCTTTAGCTATAGGAGCTAACACTTACGTTTTAACATCTGACGGCACTACAGCTTCTTGGCAGGCTCCTACAAGTGGAGGCGGTATATCCTTTAACGGAAATACAGCATCTGGAATAGTTTCTAGAGGAGGTGCTACGACAGCGGATGTTAGTGCAGATATTATAGTAGCTGGATCACAAATTCTTTTTGATGGTTCTGCAGGAAACACGGGTGTTAAATATGATTTAGGTACTAATAAATTTCAGATTGGTGCTATAGGTGGTGGAGTTGACACTGTTGATATATATTCAGCTGGAGTAAATTCATTAACTATATCATCTACTGTAAGTCAGTTTAAAAACTCATCACACACTTTATTTGATAATGGAATAAAATTGGGATCTACAGGAGAAACTTTAGATGCTTATGAAGAGGGTACTTGGACACCTGTCATGTTTGGAGCTGGTTCACCAACGGTTACTACAACTGGAGAATATGTTAAAATAGGAAGAAAAGTTACTGTTTGGTTTAGTTTAATTTGCTCCGCAGGTGATACACTTGCCGTAGCTAGAATATCAGGTCTTCCATTTAATGGGCAAGGTCCTTCAGTATATGGACACAATGGAGGAGCTAGTATATCTGTAAACACAGGCAATTCTGCTAATGTTAGATATGTAACAGGTGCAAGTGGTGGAGCTACTACTTTAGACTTGAAAGTATTTACAACTTCATCAATAACTTTAAATGGTCCTTTACCAGAAACTGAAAATATTGATTATCAATACTCCATAGGTTACTGGCCTAATTCACAAGGAAGCTTTACAGTTAGGGGAACTTATACATATAAATCACAAAGTTAATTTTAAAAAAATGGCAATTACAAAACAAAAAACAATAGAAGAAATACAAGTTTCTGGAGAATATAAGCAAATATTTGTATTAGAAGTTACTAAAGTGCTAGAAGATGGTGTTGAAATATCTAAATCTAACCATAGAACTAGCTATTTACCAAGCGAAGATATATCATTATTAGATCCTCAGATAGTAGCTATAGCTAACGCAGCTTGGACACAAGAAGTAAAAGATGCTTGGCAATCTCATTTAGACTCTATACCATCTCCAGTAGAAGGTTAAAATCCTACAAAAAGTAGGTACTAAAATTTAATAAAATGGAATACATAAGAAAAGTGTCTGTTGGTTCAGACTACAAGTCGGCAATGAACTATATTGTGGGACAGCCAGTTCTAAGAACATATACCATACACGTAATCAAGCAAGAAGACGATGGTGAAATTAAAGTTTACGTAGAGAATAAAAAGAACGAAGTTTTTCTTTGGAAGAGTTTTAGTGTAGCAATGCCTTCTTCTTTAGAATACAATGTAAACTATTGACATGAAGTCTCCGTTTTCTTTTATAGTAAAACCTCAGGGAGGTCAACGCTATGACAACTTAAGCAAACACGGTGATGGCAAGCTAATAAAAAGCACTTCTCAAGAAGACCACACTGCTACTAATAGATTTGCTACAGTAGAAGAAGTTCCTATCTTATGGGCGTTTAATAAGGAAATATCTAAAGGAGATACTGTAGTAGTGCACCATAATGTTTTTAGAAAATACTACGACATGAAAGGGGTAGAAAGAAGTGGTCCTTGCCATTTTAAAGATGATTTGTATATAGTAGATGTAGAGCAAGTTTACTTATACAAAAACAAGGATAAATGGAATTCAGTAGGAGATTATTGTTTTATTAAGCCAGTAAAAAGAGATAAAGATGTTATATTGTCCGTAGATAGAAACAAGCAGTTAGTTGGTGAGGTAAAATACGGAAATAAAGATTTAAGAAATTTAGATATTTTTGAAGGAGATAATGTTTGTTTTTTACCAGAATCTGAATACGAGTTTGAGATTGAAGGGGAAACATTATACAGAATGAAAACTAAAGATATATGCGTATTGATATAAATGTAAAAAAACTTAAGGAAGACATCATAACCGCTGGTGAAACAGCTGTAAAAGAACTTATAAAAGTAGCTAAAGAGGATATTATAAAATACGATGCTGAAGACGATTTAGCGGCAGATAGATTAAAGAATGCAGCAGCTACTAAGAAGTTGGCTATATTTGACGCATTTGAGATATTAAAAAGAATACAAGAAGAACAAGCCATCTTAGAAGAAAGAACACTAGAAGAAGAAGCTTTACAAGGATTTGCAGAAAAAAGATCAAAATAGACTACATAAAGTTATACAAGAACTTGTACCACAAAGTGTTATAACCACTAAGAACAAAGCTAAGACTTGGGAGTATGGGTATAACGAGAAGTACGATATTGTTGTTATATCTAAAGACGGCACATTAGGGGAAGTGTATGACATACAAGGACTGAAAGTAGGACTTCCTAAAAAACCTAAATCTATTAATACTAAATTCAATAAGTGGGTTGCTAATGAATCACCGAAAGAACTAAAGAGTATAAAAACTATATTTGATTGGCAGAAAAGAGATAATAATTTTAAGTCTAAGTGGGTAGGTTATGTAGAGGGAGAGTTTGATAAAAGAGAGTATGGAGAATGGTTTACTAATAATGGAGAGCCAACTTATATTACAGGAACTCACTACATGTATTTAAACTGGACCAAGATTGATGTGGGTAAGCCAGATTTTAGAGAATCTAATAGAATATTTTATTTGTTTTGGGAAGCCTGCAAAGCAGACAAGAGAAGTTTTGGAATGTGTTATTTAAAGAACAGACGTTCTGGATTTTCATTTATGAGCTCTTGTGAAGCGGTTAATCAAGGTACTATTACTAGAGATGCTAGGGTAGGTATACTATCTAAGACAGGTTCTGATGCTAAGAAAATGTTTACTGATAAGGTGGTTCCTATTTCTAATAATTATCCGTTCTTTTTTAAGCCTATTCAAGACGGTATGGACAAGCCAAAAACAGAGCTAGCTTATCGTGTTCCAGCAAGCAAGATTACTAAGAAGAACATGGATAAGAAGGATGAGTTATTTATGGATGGTTTAGATACTGTTTTGGACTGGAAGAATACTTCAGACAACTCCTATGATGGAGAAAAGTTACTTCTTCTTATACACGATGAAAGTGGCAAGTGGGACAAGCCTGAGAACATACTTAATAATTGGCGTGTAACAAAAACTTGTCTAAGACTTGGATCTAAAATTGTAGGTAAGTGTATGATGGGTTCTACTTCTAATGCTTTAGATAAAGGTGGTGAGAACTTTAAGAAGTTGTTCTACGATTCTGACGTAAGTAAAAGAAATGCCAATGGACAAACAAAATCTGGATTGTATTCATTATTTATACCAATGGAGTATAATTTTGAAGGATATATAGATGAGTATGGTCATGCAGTATTAGAAACTCCAGAAAAACCACTAGTAGGTGCGGATGGAGAAATGATAAATGTAGGTGTAGTAGACTATTGGCAAAATGAAGTAGACTCACTAAAGACAGATGCAGATGCATTAAATGAATTCTATAGACAGTTTCCTAGAACTGAGTCTCACGCATTTAGGGATGAGAGTAAGCAGTCTTTATTTAACTTAACTAAAATATATCAACAGATAGACTACAATGATTCTTTAATAAAGCAAAGAGTAGTGACTAGAGGTAAGTTTATGTGGAAGGATGGCATTAAAGACACTAAGGTGGTATGGATACCGGAAAAAAATGGAAGGTTCTTGGTTTCGTGGATACCTAAGCCAGAGATGCAAAATAGAGTCGTTACTAAAGGTAATCTTTACTTTCCAGGAAACGAGCATTTAGGTTCTTTTGGATGTGATAGTTATGATATTTCAGGAACTGTAGGTGGCTTTGGATCTAATGGAGCTCTTCACGGTTTAACAAAATTTAACATGGATGAAGCTCCTAGTAATCAGTTTTTCTTAGAGTATGTAGCTAGACCACAAACAGCTGAAATATTTTTTGAAGAAGTATTAATGGCGTGTGTATTTTACGGTATGCCAATATTAGTAGAGAATAACAAACCAAGGTTGTTGTATCACTTTAAGAATAGAGGATATAGGGCATTTTCAATAAATAGGCCTGATAAAAGTAAAATGAATCTATCTAAGACAGAAAAAGAATTAGGCGGTATACCTAACTCATCTGAAGCTGTAAAGCAAGCTCACGCTGCTGCAGTAGAATCTTACATTGAGAAATATGTTGGTTTAGATTTAGATTCAGTGTATAGAGATCCAGATGAAATGGGCTCTATGTATTTTAGTAGAACACTAGAAGATTGGGCTAAGTTTAATATTAATAACAGAACAAAATACGATGCTACTATAAGCTCAGGTTTGGCTATTATGGCTAATCAAAAAGGTTTGTACCATACCCCAAAGAAAGAATCAAAAATAAGCATTAACTTTGCAAGATATAGTAATAAAGGTGCATTGAGCACAATTATAAAGTAAAAATGAAAGAACCAGTAATTCTAATCAACCCAACTACCTTTCCTAATCAACAAGCCACAGACACAGAAAAGAACTCATTGGAGTATGGAATGCGTGTTGGTGAAGCAATACAGTATGAATGGTTTAAGAGAGATGGCAATAGTTGTAGGTTTTATGATCAGTGGGTAGAGTTTCATAGATTAAGACTATATGCAAGAGGAGAACAACCAATAGAAAAGTATAAAAGCGAAATTGCTGTAGATGGAGATTTAAGTTATTTAAACTTAGACTGGACACCAGTTCCTATCATACCTAAGTTTGTTGACATCGTTGTAAACGGCATGGCGGATAGGTTGTTTGATGTTAAGGCTAGTGCGCAAGATGCAATGTCAGCTGAGAAGAAACATCAGTTTCAAGAGATTGTAGAAGCAGATATGGTTGCTAAACCAATGTTAGAAGCTACTGAAGAAATGTTTGGTATTGACATGTTTAACACCCCTAAGCAAGATTTACCAGAGAGTGATCAGGAGTTAGCGTTGTATATGCAGATGAACTATAAGCCAGCTATAGAGATTGCAGAAGAAGAGGCTATTGATACTATATTAGAAGAAAACCATTACAAGCAAAGAGTTCAGAAGCAAGTCAACTATGACTTAATGGTATTAGGTACTTCATTTGTTAAACATCAGTTTTTACCTAACTCAGGGATATCTGTAGAGTATGTTGATCCAGCATCATTAATTTATAGTTACACTGAAAGCCCAACTTTTGATGATTGTTTTTATTTCGGTGAGGTTAAGCAAATTCCAATAACTGAACTAGTTAAGATAAAGCCAGACATTACTCCTGCTGAAATGGAAGAGATTGCTCAAATGTCATCACTTTGGCATAATTACTATGGTATTGTTAGACCTTATCAAGATAGTTTATTTCAAAAAGATGTAGTAACACTGTTGTATTACAATTATAAGACTACTCGAAAGATGGTTTATAAGAAAAAATACATGGACAATGGCGGTGAGAAAATAATAAGAAAAGACGATTCTTTTAATCCACCAGAAGGAGAAGAAAAGTTTGAGAAGTTAGAAAAAAGAATAGACGTTTGGTACGATGGTATAATGGTAATGGGAACTCAAAAAGTCTTAAAATGGGAATTAGCTAAGAATATGGTTCGCCCTAAGTCTGCTTCACAGTATGCTTTACCTAATTACATTGGTGCAGCACCAAGAATGTATAAGGGTGTTATTGAGTCCTTAGTTAGAAGAATGATTACATTTGCTGACTTAATACAAGTGGTTCACCTTAAACTACAGCAAGTAATATCTAGAGTTGTTCCAGATGGTGTGTTTATAGATGCTGATGGACTCAATGAGGTTGATTTAGGTACAGGTGCCGCATACAATCCAGAAGACGCTCTAAAGCTATACTTTCAAACAGGTAGTGTAGTTGGTAGAAGTTATACTCAAGATGGTGAGTTTAACAATGCCAGAGTTCCAATACAAGAATTAGGTACCAACAGTGGTCAAGCTAAGATGGCTAGTTTAATTAGTTCTTACAACCATTACTTAAATATGATTAGAGACGTGACGGGATTAAACGAAGCTCGTGATGCGTCAACGCCTAATCCTGATTCATTAGTAGGGTTACAAAAGTTAGCAGCCTTAAATTCAAACGTAGCTACTAGACACATCCTAGAGGCTAACTTACAGATTACTCAGAAACTTGCCGAGGCATTATCTTGTAGAGTGGCAGATGTACTAGAGTATGCAGATTTCAAGGAAGAGTTTGCAATGCAAATAGGAAAGTACAACGTGTCTATATTAAATGACATTAAAGACTTATACTTACATGATTTTGGAATATTCTTAGAAGTTGCACCAGATGAAGAACAAAAAGCGCAATTAGAAGCCAATATACAGACAGCCTTACAGCGTGATCAGATAGATTTAGAAGATGCCATTGACATTAGAGAGATTAAGAATCTTAAAATGGCCAACGAACTTCTTAAACTAAAGCGTAAAAAGAAACAAGAAAGAGACGTAGCTAGGGAAAATGAAAAGATGCAGATGCAAAGCCAAATCAATATGCAGTCTCAACAAGCAGCAGCTCAATCTAAACTACAGGTTGTTCAAGCAGAAACCCAGGCTAAGATTCAGATAGAACAAGCAGAAAGTCAATTTGCAATAGAAAAACTAAAACAAGAAGCTACTCTTAAAAAGGATTTAATGGCTGAAGAGTTTATGTATCAAATGCAACTAAAAGGTGTAGAGTTAGATAGTATTCAGCAGAGAGATAAAATGAAAGAAGATGCCAAGGATTCTAGAATATCTAAACAAAATACTGAACAGTCTAAACTAATACAACAAAGACAAGATAAACTTCCGCCTATAAACTTTGAATCAAACGAAGATAGTTTGGATGGTTTTGACTTAGCAGAGTTTGAACCGAGGTAGAAGTAAAAAAAAGTTACTAACTTTGTACAACTAAAATCAAATCAAATGGATAATATAAAAGTAAGAGCTCTGGATGGTGCTGAAGAAAAATCAGTAGCTGAAAGAGAAGAAGATCTGCTAAAAAAAGCAGGTCAAGCTCAAGAAGAGACTATAGTAGAAACAACAGAGATTCCAGCAGAAACACCATCTGTTAGTGCGGAAACAAAAGTTGAAACTCCTGTAGAGGAAAAAAAAGAAGAGAAAGTAGAAGATAAACCCTCTTTAACAGAGGAAGAAGTTCTTTCATTTATTGGAAACAGATATGGTGAGGAAGTGTCGTCATTAGACGATTTAACTTCTAAGCGTAAAGATTCTCCAGAGATTCCTGAAGAGGTAATTAATTACTTAAACTATAAAAAGGAAACTGGAAGAGGATTAGAGGATTTCATTCAATTAAACAAGGATGTAAATTCCATGGATGAAGACCAGTTGCTGTTTGAATTTTGGAAACAACAAAAGCCTCATTTAGATTCAGATGATGTTGATTTTGAACTTAGTGAAAGATTTGCATACGATATAGAAGTAGATGAAGCTGCAGTTATTCGAAAAAGAAAAATAGCAAAAAAGGAAGAACTTGCAAAAGCCAAAGAGTACTTTAACAATCTAAAGGAGACCTATAAAACGAAAGTTGAGTCAACAAAAGATTTTATACCTGCCGAGGAGTTGAAGGATTTTGAAGCTTACAAAACAAGTAAGAAGGAAACACAACAAACGCTAACTGAGCAAAACAAGAGGTCTGAGTATTTCTCACAAAAAACCAATGAGTTATTTAATGACAATTTCGAAGGTTTCGAATTCAAGCTAAATGACAAGGTAATGAAATACAAACCTGCTGATTCAAATAAATTAAAAGAGTCACAAGCAGACATCAATAACTTCATATCGAAACACTTGAGTGAGGAAGGTTATTTAAAAGATGCCGCTTCATATCATAAGTCACTTTCACTAGCTATGCACCCTGATTCATTTGCCAAGTTCTTTTATGAGCAAGGTAAGTCTGATGCAGTAAATGACATAACTAAGGAAAGTAAGAACATTGACATGAATGGTATTCGTAACGCAACTCAATCGGTGTCTAGTGGAGGTTTTAAAGTTTCAGCAGTTAGTAGTAGTAGTGGTTCTGGATTAAGAATAAAAAGTAACAAAAACAAAAACTAACAACTAAAAACAAAAACAATGGCAGGATCATTAAACGCTGGTGGAGTTTCATTAACCCCCAGTTCGGTAAAGGCGGCTTTACCAAGCAATTATATAACAAACTTTGATTTTTTAAATCAATACTTACCTGATACTTACGAAAAAGAATTCGAAAAGTACGGTAACAGAACAATTGCGTCATTCTTACGTATGGTGGGAACGGCTGAAATACCTACTAACTCAGACCTTATCAAATGGGCAGAGCAAGGTAGACTACATACAAAGTACGAAGGTTGTACTACAACAGGAGCTGATGGTGCTACTGCTGCAACTAACGTTCCTTGGATAACTGCAGGTGGTGCAGCTTGTAACTTTAGAGTAGGTCAAACACTTTTCATTTCTTTAGAAAGTGGGTCAACTTCAAACAAAGCTATCGTAACAGCAGTTGGTGCTGGTACTGCAGCTGGTACAGCTGATTCTTTTGAAGTAGCTTACTATGAGGCGGCTCAAGCAGTAGGAATGAATGCTGGTACAGCTACTATTTTCGTATACGGTTCTGAATTCAAAAAAGGTGCTAACGGAATGGTTGGTTCTTTAGAGTCTGAAGATGTATTCTTATCTAACAAGCCAATTATAATCAAAGACAAATATATTGTTTCTGGTTCTGATATGGCTCAAATTGGGTGGGTAGAAGTATCTACTGAAAACGGAGCTACTGGATACCTTTGGTATTTAAAGTCTGAGCATGAAACAAGATTAAGATTTGAAGACTACTTAGAAATGTCTATGATCGAAGGTGTTGATGCTGCTGCAGGATCAGGTGTAAACGCTTTATCTCCAGTTACTGGTGCTGATAGTGATTTAGGTAGCCAAGGTACTGAAGGAATGTTCGAAGCTATTGAAGCTAGAGGAAATGTATGGGAAGGTGGTTTTCCATCTAACTTATTACAATTTGATACTGTTATCAAAAGACTAGACAAGCAAGGTGCTATTCAGGAAAATGTAATCTTTGTTGATAGAAATTTCTCTTTCGCAATTGATGATATGTTAGCTGGTCAAAACTCTTATGGTGCAGGTGGTACTTCTTACGGATTATTTGATAATGACGAAGAGATGGCATTAAACCTAGGATTTTCTGGATTTAGAAGAGGTTATGATTTCTATAAGTCAGATTGGAAATACTTAAACGATGCTACTTTAAGAGGTGGTATTGATGGTGGAAAAGTAAGCGGTGTTTTAGTACCAGCTGGTACCACTTCAGTATACGATCAGGTCTTAGGAAAAAATGCTAAGAGACCATTCTTACACGTAAGATATAGAGCTTCAGAAACTGAAGATAGAAAATATAAGACGTGGATGACTGGTAGTGCTGGTGGTGCTGCTACTTCAGATTTAGATGCGATGGAAGTCAATTTCTTATCTGAAAGAGCGTTATGTACTCTAGGTGCAAACAACTTTGTATTGTTCAAAGGATAAAAAAGACAATTATATATGGGGGCTTCGGCCCCCTATTATTTACTTAATTAAATTAAATCAAATGAAAAAACAAGTATTAAAAGACAGGATGTATAGGTTAAAGTCAGATAAGACACCTATCTCCACAATGATTAATTCAACTCACTCACCGAGTAATCCCTTATTGTATTTCGATGAAGAAATGGGAATAAACAGAGCAATGAGGTATGCCAAGAACCAGAAGTCTATTTTTGAAGACGAACAAGATAAAAACGTATTAATAGAACCAATTATTTTTGAAGATGGGTTTTTATCGACTAAAAGATCTGATACTTTATTGCAACAATTTTTAGAACTACACCCTCTAAATGGTACTCTATATGAAGAGGTAGATTTAGAACGTGACGCTCAAGATGATTTAGAGGATTTAAACTTAGAAATAGAAGCTTTAAAAGCAGCATCTGATTTGCCTTTAGCTAAGTTAGAGATGATAGGTAGAGTTCTTATGGGTTCTAAAGTTGACAAAATAAAAACTAATGAGCTAAAAAGAGATGTATTATTATACGCTAGAGAAGACCCAGAAGGGTTTTTAGAAATGCTAGATGATTCAGACTTAGAGCTAGAAGAATTAGTCACTAAGGCGTTTAGTCAAAGCATTATTACTTTTAGAAAACAAAAGAGAGAAATCTATTACAATCTGAAAGAAAATAAGAAAAGAATTATTACTGTTCCGTTTGGTGAAGACCATAAGCGTTCTTTGATATCTTACTTTAAAACAGATGATGGCCTAGAAGTATTAGAGCTTTTAGAGAAGAAAGTAAAATAAATTTAAGTTATTGACACAAGAGTCTCCAAGTGGGGCTCTTTTTTTTTGCTTATCTTTGTGGGAAATAGCTTTCGATGATCAACGAGGTAAGAAATACTGTATTATCCATACTAAACAAAAACAACAACGGGTACTTAACACCAGAAGAATTTAACTTATTTGCGAACCAAGCTCAATTAGAAGTATTTGAGGGGTATTTTTTTAGTCTAGCTAACTGGAAGAAAAAGCAGAATCAAAGAATGTCAGGTGAAAACTACGCTGATATTGTTAAAGAAATGGAAGAGGTTTTAGACACCTTTACAGTTTCAAGTACTTTAACTCACGTTGCTAACGGAAAGTTCACACTACCAAACGACTGGTATACTTTATTGAAAGCTGAGGTAGTACCGAATGTAACTCCTGCAACATACACAGAAATAGAAAGAGTTTCGCAAGGAAAAATAAGCAGGTTATTATCATCAAACTTAACGGCTCCTAATACTTCTTATCCAGCTTATGTAGTTGGGCCAGAGTCTATAGCAAGTCCTGTAGGACCTACAGCTAACTCTTTACAGGTTTACCCTCAGAGTATTACTTCAGACGTATTGTTAACTTATGTAAGGTATCCTAAGACCCCAGCTTGGACTTATAACGCTATTGGTGCTGACGGTGATCCAGTATTTAATCCGAGTAGTGCATCATACCAAGACTTTGAATTACCACTTTCGGATGCCATTGACATTACTATTAAGATTTGTGAATATGCAGGAATTAGTATTAGAGAGCAGGCGGTAGTTAACTTTGAGAAGGGTGAGGAAATATTAAATCTTAAAACTGAATCTTAATGGCGTATATAACAAACGAAAAATATTATACCAATAACAATGTTGCTCCCAAAAATTTAAACTGGGGTGATTATCAATACGTGTCGTTAAAAGATGTTGTAAATAATTTTCAGCTAATGTATGCTGGTGATGATAAACTGGTAAGCAATGTCACTAGATACAATATATTATTTCACGCAAAAAGAGGTATTCAGGAAATTAATTACGATGCTTTAAAAAATATCAAGATACTAGAACTAGCTGTTACTGATGACTTAAAATATATTTTACCTCACGACTATGTGAATTACGTAAGAATATCTCTTTATAAGGATGGTGTTTTATTTCCATTGATAGAGAACTTTCAAACTAACTTTTCATCTGCTTACTTACAAGATCAGAATGCTGAAATACTTTTTGACATAAATGGTAATGCATTAAGCCCAGATAATTCCACATTAGACTTACAAAGAATCAAAGGAACAAGACCAACACTATATTTAAATAACGGTCACCCATACCATAATAAGCAGGGATACTGTTGTGATGGTGAATGGTATTTTGGCTTTCCAATAGGAGGACAGTACGGTTTAAATACGTCACTAGCTAATCAGAATCCTAACTTCAAAATAGACAAAGCAGGTGGTGTAATTAACTTTAGTTCTGAAATGGGTGGTCAACTAGTAGTGTTGGAATATGTTTCAGATGGAATGGAGAATGGCAATGATGATGAAATAGTTATTAATAAATTAGCAGAAGATTACTTATATGCTTATATTAGATTTGCTCTTTTGGAAAATAAATTTGGAGTTCAGGAGTACATTGTTAATAGAGCTAGAAAAGAAAAAACTGCTAAGTTAAGAAACGCTAAAATTAGATTAAGCAACCTACAACCCGGAAGACTTTTAATGCCTTTACGAGCAAGAGCTAAATGGATTAAATGAAATTAACTAGAACATTCACGAAGGGGATAATGAACAAAGACCTCGATGAGCGTCTTATACCCCCTGGTCAGTATCGAGATGGACAGAATATAGGTGTTTCAACCTCTGAAGAATCTAATGTTGGCTCTATTGAAAACATACTGGGGAACACTCAAGTAGGTGGTGATTTATCTTACTTAAGTTCATCTGCTAAAACTATTGGTGCTATTGCTAACCCTTCTAGTGAAGAGTTTTATTGGTTTGTAACAGATACTTCTTTTGATTACATTATAAGATATAATGAACCTAGTAACTCTTCTGCTATAATATTAAAAGACACAAAAGGAAGGGTTCTTAATTTTGATCCTGAGCACGTTATAACAGGAATAAACATAATAGGAGATTTACTTTTTTGGACAGACAACTTAAATCCGCCAAGAAGAGTTAATATATTAAGATATTACGAGTTAGATGATTTTACTGAAGATGACATTTCTGTAATTGTAAAGCCACCGTTATATGCACCTACTATTTTACTTCAAGACACAGATGCGTTAAATGTAACCGTACCTACACTTCTAAGTAATGTAGTTAATAATATTAGCGACAAGTATATAAGGTTTGCTTATAGATGGAGATATGAAAATAACGAGTTTAGTGCATTGTCTCCGTTTTCTTCTACAGCATTTAGACCTACTGATTTTTCAATGAATTACGCTGAAGGAGTTTTTACTTCAATGATTAATGGTTTTAACCAGGTAGAAGTTTCATTAACCACAGGTGATTCTCAAGTTAAGGACATTCAGTTACTATACTTTGATGAGTTTACTGGATCTGTTTATATAGTAGAAACATTTGACAAAGAAAAAAATAACTGGGCTGATAACACCACTGAGAATGTCTTGTTTAACAACAATAAGATTTATGCCATATTAAGTAGCGATGAAGTAACAAGACTGTTTGATAATGTACCTAGAAAAGCTAAAGCGCAAGAAATAATAGGAAGTAGGTTAATTTATGGGAACTATGTTCAAGGTTACGATTTAAAAGATCAGTGGGGAGAAGATTTAGCAATTAACTTTACTTTAGAACTAGAGTCTAAAAACTCTGCAACAGTTGGTACGCCTAGTTTTCATAGCGACAGAGATTATGAGGTGGGAATAGTTTATTTAGATGATTATGGCAGGATGTCAACTGTTTTAACACCTAATGTTTCAAACCCTAATAGCAATAGTGATTCTAACACCTTATATATACCACCAGGTAATTCAGATACTATTAATGACTTAAGAGTAAAAATAAACCATAAACCACCAGAGTTTGCTAGTAAATTCAGAATATATGTAAAACAAGGTAAGGCAGATAATTATGCCACTATATTTCCTGTTATTTTTTATAGAGACGGTACTGATTTTTATTTCTTTATACAAAGGCCTGAAGTAAACAAAGTGGATGTAGGTAGTTTTATCTATATGAAAAATATTAATGGTATAGCTACTAATTCTAGTCAGCAATACAGAGTATTAGAAGTGGAGGTAAAAGAAGAAGGCTTTTTAGGAGGTAATGAGTTTCCAGGATTATATTTCAAAATATCCGACAACAATGGGAATATAAGTATTGACCAGTATGAGGGTGAGTGGTTAGGTACAGGAACAACAGGGAGTAATGCGACTGGAGTAAAACCTAACACTCAATCTTACATAGCAACTGACGTTCCTTTTAATAATACTGTTGGAGTTAGTGAAGGTATTGCTCAAATAGATTTTCCTCATTATTACGGTTCTTCAACAACCAACACTCGTGTTAAATTAAGACAAGGAAATAAGCCCCCAGAAAAAACTCCTCACGACACTAACGCTGAAAGAGATGCTAGAATAAGAATAACCATAACTCTTAATGGTACTTTTAAGGTAGAAAACTTCAATAACGGGGTTTATGAGCTTTGGTATGAAAACTTATTAATTTCTGATTATTACACAACACCATACTATATTAATAATCCGCCATTAGCCTCAGGTGGAACGCCTCCAACTCCTGCATATAATTTAGATATGTATATTAGTTTCCCTGATGGCTCAGGATATAATTTATTTGACTATTGGACTATTAATGTACACTCTTCTTTTGGACCAAATAATTTTCAGGTACCTACTACTAAAACAGGTGCTTCTAGTGGTAATATAGCAGATGGTGCTAATAGAAATTTTCCGGAATTATCTTGTGCTATAGCTCCAGCCTCAGGTGGTGAAGGAACTACAGGTATTAATTCTTTTCAGAACAAACAAGGAGATTTAAACCAAACCCCTAACGGCGCCACTAGTTATCCTAGTACAGATAAAGCCATTAAAGCAGGTGCTATTATAGAGGTTAAAGTAGAAGAAGACACTTTAAAAGAAGGAGCAATTGAAAACTCATCTATAAATGATAATTTTTATTTTGCTAGTGCTGATTATGATAATCTTGAAGAGTGGTTTTATGAAGATAATATTTGGCAATCTTTTACACATTTAAACAGTGATGACAAGGCTATAAACCACAGAGGGTCTAGAATATTTTTTAGAAGGGTATATGTAACTAACTCTGGCACTACTCCTTTCCCTATTAACAATGTAACAACAAGTCAATACTCATATATTCAAAGTAAATCTTCTGGTCCTGGTGGTGAACCATTTAATAATGGTCAAGGGCAATGGGACACTTATGCAAAAGCTTTAAGTTACGACGGAGCCCTAGTAATGTTTATAAGATCAAGTCAAGTAATGGATCAAACAGGATCAGGATCTAATACTGCTGGAGTCGCAGGTTTAAAAATTAAAGATTTAAAAGTTACATTCAAAATTGCTCAATCAGAAAACGGAACTCCTATTTTTGAAACTAAACCAACTGCTGTTGACACTGGTATATTTTACGAAACTCCATTTACGTTTAATATAGATAAAGTCAACAAAGTTCATCAGGGTAACTTTCAGAACCAAACAGATATGGAGCCTGCTATCATTAGCTTAAATCAAAACGTGTTAGCAAACCCTACCTTAGAACAACAGCAAAATTCTGCTTTTAATTGTTTTACTTTTGGTAATGGAGTAGAAGCTACTAGAATAAAAGGTCAATGGAATGAAGCATATTTAATAAATAGTCCAAGAGCTAGTACAGATATAGAAGAATATGGTGAAGAACATTTAGAGTCAAGCTTAACTTATAGCGGAGTTTTTGTAGAAAACACTAATGTAAATAACCTAAATGAATTTAATTTATCGTTAGCTAATTTTAAAGACGTTAATAAAGAATATGGTCCTATTCAGAAATTACACTCTAGAGATACTGATGTAGTATTATTTCAAGAAGATAAAGTATCTAAGGTATTATACGGCAAAAACTTATTATCTGATTCTGTTGGTGGTGGTAGCGTAGCTTCTATACCGCAAGTATTAGGGACTCAAATAACATACACTGGTGAATATGGAATTAGTGAAAACCCAGAAAGTTTTGCTAGTTGGGGTAATAACATGTATTTTACTGACGCTAAGAGAGGTGCAATATTGCAGTTGGGGTTAAATGGTATTTTTGAAATATCGCAACTTGGTATGAGTGATTACTTTAAAGATTTATTTAGAGATAATTTAACGACTCAAAAGTTGGGAGCTATTGACCCATTTAAAGAACAGTATGTACTATCATCAAATACTACCCCAGCTCCTGCATGCGACTTTTCTTTCATACCTAATTTTACTCCTCAAATAGGTAAATCAGGACTTACTTCTACGTTAGAAATTATGTCAACTCAATCCTGGACACTGTCTTTAACAGACACTGGGGATGGTACCAATTGGGTCACTATGAATGGTAATACACCTAGTTATGGCAATTCAAGAAACGAAATAGTAACCTTTAAGTTTTTACCTAATGCATCTACCAGCAATAGAGATGTTACTTTAAATATAACCAAGTGTGATGGAAACACAATTACTCAGGTTTTCACTCAGTCTGGACAACAAACTCTAACAACAGGAGTATTGGTAGTAGGAGATTCAGGTAAAGATACTAAGGGAGACTCTACAACAACTACACAAACAGGAAGTGTTACTTTCGACTATTCTTCTAATAATGGATCTTCTTTTCAAGCAATTGATCAGAGAATGACAGAAACAAATCCCGTGTTTTTCTCCGCTGAAAATACAGGAATTGAAGGATTTGGCTTAAACCCTGCTACTGGAGATGATGTAACATTAAAAGCTTCTCGAGCCGGTGCTACAAACAGAGCTTCTTTTGATCCAAGTTTAGGTACCAAAATGTACTATCTTTTAAGTAACACGGTTTATTTACAGAATCAAATAGATGAAGTAATTGCTGACCCTAACACAGTAGAAATGACACCTGTACTATCTGGTGATGATTGGACAGGAACACTTCCTACTTTAAATAGAACAGGTTTTGATCATTTATATATGGTGGTAGATTACAGAGGTAAAATTAGTTCAGGCTCAACAGCTCAGTTTGCTGTTCCAGAAGCCACTAATAATGTTGCGGGAATCGCTAGAGGTAAATTAGATTTTGGAAATAAACAAGGTAGAATATCATTAGCATATACCCCTGTAAGTGGCACAGGAGCTACAGGAAATATATTTAGATTAAAACAAAATGGAACGATAATAGCAGAATCCGGAAAAACTGCCACCACTATTAGTGGTACACTCGACTTCGTAAAAACCAATGATGATATAATTTATGACATTGAAATAGAACATTTTGGAGAAGGAGCTACGCCAAGCACAAATACTATTGCTTCCATAACTGTTCCTAACCCTACTCTTACGTCGTTTGTTTATGAGAATTCTGATTCAGTACTAGATCCTACTGCAGTTAATTATGTTTGTAGAACTGGAGCCATAGTACCAGACACAAAGTATCATAATGGAACTGGAGCTATACCTATTGAAGGAGATGTAATATATGAAAATCCATTTGGAACTTCAAGGTTAGGTGATAATGCTTACCATAGATACGGAACTATAGCCGCTCCTTTAAATTATTATTTATTTGTGTCTGGAGATGGAGTTGTGGAAGAAACTTCAGTTTGTACTACTTGCTCAGAAACATCTGTTCCTGTAATAACTATACCATCTGCAATTAATATAAATCAAGGTGAGTCTTTAAATATTAACTTACAAACTACTAATAATCCTACTTTTTACAATGTAGTAGGAACTTGTAATAATGTTCAGGTTACAGCAGGATCGGAGGGAGCTACTATAAGTTGGACAGACTGTCAAAGCGTATCTAAAAATACATTTATAGCAGCTAACAATACTATTACTATACAAACAACAGGGTCTTACACCACTACATCTGGAACTACTACTTCAGTTAATTCAGGCGTATTTTTAGGAGATCTTCTTCCTCAGGGTGTGACTTTTGATCAAAACAAAGGAATAATAACCGGTTCAGCTAGAAGTACAGGCACATTCACTATCGAGGTAAATGCTGAAAACTGTTTTGGAAGAAGTTCAAATGTAACTATAACATTAAG
>VMHT01015838.1_pt1 | contig 19372 bp, 21 predicted proteins | sample 4693611 | NCBI WGS metagenome assembly VMHT01 (sample SAMN12280063, study PRJNA550983) | marine metagenome | isolation source: seawater sampled from same location over 5 years 0.02-0.2 micron viral filtrate | place: USA: collected off the coast of southern California halfway between the port... ...
AAATAAATGTAATATAGTTAAAAGGGGATTTACAAATGTATAATTCAGAAAACTTACAAGAGAAGTGGCAGCCAGTCCTCCAACATCCAGATTTGCCTGAGATTAAGGATAACTACAAAAAAGCCGTTACTTCTGTTATCTTGGAAAACCAAGAAAAAGCGATGAAAGAAGATGCAAGCTTCCTTTCAGAAGCCGCACCAACCAACTCTGGTTTTGGTGGTTCAAACATGGGTGGATATGACCCAATTTTGATTTCACTAGTCAGACGAGCTATGCCTAACTTGATTGCATACGATATTTGTTCAGTACAACCGATGACCGGCCCAACTGGACTTATCTTCGCTATGAAGTCAAGAGAAAATGCTCAAAACGGAACTGAAGCACTATTCAACGAACCAGATACAGAATTTGCTGCTGATAACAAAGCACAAGACCTATCTAGTCGTGAAGCAATGACTGGTACTAACCCAGCTGTACTTAATGACGCATCTGCTGGTACATACAATGTTGGTGGTACTACATATGGTTCAACAACTGGTACTGGTATGACAGCTGCAGAAGCAGAAGCACTAGGTGACGCTTCTGGTAACTCATTTGCAGAAATGGCATTCAGCATTGAAAAGTCCACTGTGACTGCAAAGACACGAGCTCTTAAAGCAGAATACACAATGGAACTTGCACAAGACTTAAAAGCAATTCATGGTCTTGACGCTGAAACCGAATTGTCAAATATCTTGTCAGCTGAAATTCTTGCAGAAATCAATAGAGAAGTCGTAAGAACTGTCTATAAATCTGCAAAGAAAGGTGCAAGTGTTAATACAACAACTGCTGGTATCTTTGACCTAGATACAGACTCAAACGGAAGATGGTCTGTTGAAAAGTTCAAGGGTCTAATGTTCCAAATCGAAAGAGATGCTAACGTAATTGCACAAGAAACAAGAAGAGGAAAGGGTAATATGCTTATTACTTCTTCAGATGTTGCTTCTGCACTACAAATGGCTGGTGTGTTGGATTACGCTCCTGCTCTTAACAACAACCTACAAGTTGATGATACTGGAAACACTTTTGCTGGAGTTCTTAACGGACGATACAGAGTGTACATCGACCCATATGCAGCTAACAACGCTGCTAAACAGTACTACGTTGTAGGATATAAAGGAACATCACCATACGATGCTGGTATATTCTACTGCCCATACGTTCCACTACAAATGGTTCGTGCAGTTGGTGAGAATTCTTTCCAACCAAAAATCGGTTTTAAAACTCGATATGGTGTTGCACAAAACCCATTCGCAACTTCATCTGCTACAGATGTTATTGCTGGGTCAAATGACAATACATACTACAGACGAGTTCAAGTCGCAAACCTTATGTAATCATAAGAAAGACTTAATCGAAAAAACTAAAGGGGAGTTTCATACTCCCCTTTTTTTAGGGAAAAACAAATGACTAAAGAAGAACACAAGAAATATGTTGAGTGGTTATGCAAAATATGGAATATAAAATTTAATAACAAATAGACCCTAGTGGTCTTTTTTTTAGCCTAGTTGTCAGTATAAATATAGTTGATGAAGAAATATGCAAAGACTACGAAATTAATAAACAAATATTTTGAGGCAGTTGCAAAAGGTGAAATGCGAAAAGCAAAGAAGATATTCTATTTGTTATTAAACAAAGGTAAGAAAGATAATGGCTACAACTATCAACGCACTACAAAGACAACCGACTGAATTAGATTACGCTGACCCAACCAAGTTTAAGTTTAGTATAACTAAACTACCAACTGTGGAGTTTTTTACAACACAGGCAGTTATTCCAGGCGTTACTCTTGGTGAGGCAGTATTTCCTACACCCTTTAAAGAAATACCAACTCAAGGTGACCAACTTACATTTGATAATTTGGAAATTACCTTCTTAGTAGATGAGAAGTTAGAAAACTATAAAGAGTTACACCAGTGGTTAGTGGGTATTGGTTTTCCAAAAGCAAGAACACAATTCGCATCATTTAGAAAAGAAGAGTCAGAAGTATTTCCAACTGCTGATTCTGTAAGGGGTGAAGCAACAAAACCAGGCAGACCAACTGGGGTACAAGCGATGTATGGTGATGCAACACTTACAATAATGACAAGTAAAAATAATCCTGTCATGGAAGTACAATTTTCTGATTTGTATCCTGTATCACTAGGTGCATTGCAATTTGACCAACAAGCAACAGATATCACATATTTGACTGCGACTGCAACTTTTTCATATAAGATATATGAAATGTTTACTATATAGTATAGGGTAAGGTATAAATCTTGAACAGTAACCTTTTTTGATAATTTGCAGTTAATCTCAAATTAATTTAGAAAAGCAAGATTAAGTACTTTACCCATTTGAATTGAGGATAATATAATATGGATTTGGAACAACTTCAAAAAGAATCACAAAAAGATTTAAAAATTGACAAAGAACAGTTAGATATTGAATCTTTAAAAACCCCAGAACTCTACGGAAAATATTTACAAATATACACAAGATGGAACTTGTTATCGAAACAAGTCGAGTCTGAATACAAAAAACTATTAAGAGATAAGTGGGAATATTATTCTGGTAAGTCAGAAGTTCCTTTTGAATTAAAAGTTCTTAAACAAGATATCCCAATGTATCTTGAAGGTGATGAAGATTTAATCAAAGCAAAACATAAATTAGATTATCATAATGCAATGTGTGACTTTGCAGAAAATGTATTGAAGGCTCTTAATAATCGTGGATTTCAAATTAAAAATGCAATTGATTGGAAAAGGTTTCTGGAAGGTTCGATTTGATTATATCAAAGAAAAATGAAGTATATATTCGTGTAGAAACAGAACCTAATATTGCGAGAGAACTTTCAGATTTTTTTACATTTGAAGTACCAGGCGCAAGGTTCATGCCTTCCTATAGAAAAAGAATATGGGATGGTAAAATACGTCTTTATAATATAATGAATGGTGAAATATATTATGGTCTTATACCTTACATAGAAGAATTTGCAAAACGTAATAATATAGATATAGAATATAAAGGAGATGTAAATGCAACCCAATCATCTTTCACACATGGAGTATGCAAAGGGTTTATCAGAACTGTCAAACCAAAATCCAATGGAAAATCTATTCAACTTCGTGACTATCAAATTGATGCCGTTGTCCATGCAATCAGAAACAATAGGAGCTTGTCTCTTAGTCCTACTGCTAGTGGTAAGTCATTAATAATATATTTACTGAGTAGATGGTATGAGTCTGACAGAATCCTTATACTTGTTCCTACGACATCTCTTGTGGAACAGATGTACACTGATTTTCTTGATTATGGTTATCTTGAAAGTAAGATGCAAAAGATATATCAAGGATATACAAAAGATATATCTAGTGAAGTAACAATCTCTACATGGCAGTCCTTATATAAAATGCCTAGAAAGTTCTTTGAACAATTTGGTTGTATACTTGGAGATGAGGTACATTTATTCAAAGCTAAATCACTTACAAACATTATGAACAAAATGCATATTACTAAGTATCGTCATGGATTTACTGGTACACTTGATGGTATGCAAACACATAGACTTATACTAGAAGGTTTATTTGGTTCTGTAAATAAGGTAACATCAACAAAAGAATTGATGGAAAAGAAAACACTTGCAAAATTAAAAATAAAGTGTATAGTATTACAATACCCAGATGCAGATTGTAAGTTTATGAAAGACCAGAATTATCAAGATGAAGTTGATTTGATAGTTCGTGATGAAAGAAGAAATAAATTTATTTTAAACTTGACAAGTCATCTAAAAGATAATACATTAGTTCTATTTCAATTTGTTGAGAAACATGGAGCTGTTCTTTATGATATGATGAAAGAACTAGATAGAAAAGTGTTTTATGTTCATGGTGGAACAGACACACAAACAAGGGAAGAAATTCGTGAAATTACAGAGAATGAAAAAAATGCAATTATCGTTGCATCATATGGTACTTTTTCTACTGGTATTAATATTAGGAACTTGCACAATGTCGTGTTCAGTTCCCCTTCAAAAAGTAGGATTAGGGTATTGCAATCAATTGGAAGAGGATTGCGAACTACCAACGATAAAACTGGTGCTACCCTTATAGATATTGCAGATGATTTTACATGGAAGTCTAGACAGAATTTTACTCTTCGTCATTTTATGGAACGAATAAATATCTATAATGAAGAAGAATTTGATTATACTATCAAGAATTTAAAAATAGAAAGTTAACTCATGACCCCAAAGATAATAAAACTTACAAATGGTGACGAGATTATTACTACATTTAGTAAAGATGATACTGACACTGCACTAACTGTAATAGTTGAAAATCCATTGAAGATTAATAGTTATCCTAGAATATCAAAAAAGGGTGTAGAGGAGTCCATGGCTTTATCACGTTGGACATCATATGGTGAAAATGAAGAGTGTCAACTAATTAAAAATAATATAGTTGCAATTGCAAATGCATCTTTAGGTATTGCTAAGTTTTATGAATTTTGTGTACTTAAAATGAAAACTGGTCAAATGATGAAAGGTCTTGGAATGAGTGAACCAACAGACGAACAACTTAAAGAACTTGAAGAAGAATTTATGAATGAACTTGAAGAGCTTGAAGAAATAGATTATGATGATAAAGATAAACCTAAAAGAACTTTACATTAATATATTCCTTGAAGACCACATAGTGGATTATACAGATAAATTATTTGTTTGTCAAGTCAAAACCAAGACTTGACATTTTTATATAATTCTGGTAATATAGAAACAATTTTAACAAGGAAAGTGTTGTGCCCAAAAGTAAAAAACCCCATTATGTAAATAACAAAGAATTTCTAGCAGCCATGGTAGAGTGGAATAAGAAACGTAATCTTGCAAAAGACTTTGGTGTAGACCCACCACCTATATCTAATTACATAGGTGAATGTTTTCTAAAGATTGCAACCCATTTATCATATCGACCTAACTTCATTAATTATACCTATCGTGAGGAAATGATTAGTGATGGTATTGAGAATTGTCTACAGTATGTCCATAATTTTAATCCAGAAAAATCAGATAATCCATTTGCATATTTCACACAGATAATATATTATGCGTTTCTTAGACGAATACAAAAAGAAAAGAAACAAGCTCATGTAAAGAACAAAATGATTGAGAATATGAATGTTGATGTTTTCTTAACACAAGAGGACGGAGATGTTCAGAATAATCCATATGCAGATTATTTACAAAAGAACTTCTTACCAGATGAAGATGTTTACAAACCTAAGAAGAAAAAGACCAAACCAAAAGGATTAGAATTATTTTATGAAAATAGCACTGATAACTGATACCCACTTTGGTGCGAGAAATGATAGTTTAGCATTTAATGATTACTTTTATAAATTCTATGAAGATGTATTTTTTCCAGAAATAGATAAAAGAGGTATAAATACTATTATTCATTTAGGTGATACTATGGACAGACGTAAGTTTGTTTCATACAAAATTGCAAATGATTTTCGCACTAAATTTATTCAACCAATTGTTGATAGAAATATCGACACACACATAATGATAGGTAACCATGATACTTTTTATAAAAATACAAATACTATCAATTCTGTTGCTGAGCTTATTGGGAACAGACACGATAATATAAAATTCTATGAAGAAAACTGTACAGTAAACTTCGGTAATATTCCAATATTCTTTTGTCCTTGGATTAACTCTGAGAACTATGGTTCTACAATTAAAGGTATTCAAAATACAAATGCAGATATTTGTATGGGTCATTTAGAAATAAATGGTTTTGAAATGCATAAAGGACACTTCTCAGAAAATGGACATCCTAAAGAAATATTCAAAAAGTTTAATACTGTATTCTCTGGTCACTTTCATAAAAAATCAGATGATGGACAAGTTTATTATCTTGGTGCTCCATACCAAATAACTTGGAGTGATGATAATTGTCCAAAAGGTTTTCACATCTTTGATACAGTAGATAGAACATTAGAGAGAATAATTAATCCACATAACATATTCCAAAAGATATACTATGATGATACAAATACAGATTACTCTAAAGAAGATGTTTCACAATATAAAGATAAATTCGTAAAACTAGTTGTAGTCAATAAAAAAGATTTATATCAGTTTGATATGTTTACTGATAGGTTGTTACAAGAACAAACTCATGAGGTAAAGATTATTGAAGACTTTTCTGATTTAAATGCAGAGAATGTGTCTGATGATATTGCAGAAAATACTCAAGATACAACCACACTCTTGGAGAAGTACATTGATGAACTTGATGTAGACTTAGACAAGAAACGATTGAAAAATACTATGAAGGCACTTTACCTAGAAGCCTGTGATTTGGAGTTATAAACTTGGTTATATTTAATACTGTGAGGTGGAAGAATTTCCTATCTACTGGAAATGCTTTCACTGAAATTCAACTCGACCAGAATCCATCAACACTTATTATCGGTGAGAATGGTGCTGGTAAATCAACAATACTTGATGCATTGTGTTTTGTATTGTTTAATAAACCTTTCAGACAAATTAGTAAATCACAATTACTTAACTCTGTAAATCAAAGAGAGGCAGTTGTTGAAGTAGAATTTACCACACAGAATAAACAAGTAAAGATTATTCGTGGTATCAAACCAAATGTATTTGAAATCTATGTTGATGATGTAATGATTAACCAGAACGCAAATGCAAAAGATTATCAGAAACATCTAGAACAACAAATACTTAAATTTAACTATCGTTCTTTTACACAAGTAGTTATTCTTGGTAGTTCTACCTTTGTGCCTTTTATGCAACTTAATTCAAAGTCTCGTAGAGAAGTTGTAGAAGATATTCTAGATATTAAGATATTCTCTTTGATGAACCTTGTTCTGAAAACAAAAGTAAAAGAAGTAAATACAAATCTTACAGATAGTGGTTATGCAACAGACCTTACAAAAAGTAAAATAGAAATACAAGAAAAATATATTCAAGATACTAAAGATAATCAGACAAGTTTACTAAATGAAAAGATAAACATTGTTAATGCAAATAATGATGATATCCAATTTAACAAGAGACAAGAAGAAGACCTAAAAGATATAAATGCAAAATATCTAGATGCAATGGTAAATGAAGATGCAACTATTAATAAAAGGGATAAACTAAAAGATGTGCAGTTTTCTTTAAAGGACAAACATAGTCGTGGTAGTAGTCTCATAAAATTCTTTGAAGATAATGATGATTGTCCAACTTGTAAACAACATATTGATGAGGATTTTAAATCTAAATCTATTGAAGAGAAAACAAAAGAAGTAGAAGAGCTTCAAGTTGGACTAAACAAACTATCAGAAGAAATGAACAAAGTCAATAAGAAAGTTAAAGAATTTAAAGAACTATCAAGTGCAATACAAAAGAATCAAATAAGTATTGAGAAATATCGTAGTACAATTGCACAGTTAGAAAAGTTTAATGCAAAATTAAATGCAGAGATTACACAAATAAATGAAAATGAAGTTGGTAAAGAAGACATAAAAAAACTTGACAAACTCAAAGAAAAGTTGTATAGTTTAGATTCAAGCTCTAAAAAGTTGAAAGAAGAATTATTCTACTATGATGTTGCAAGAAACCTTTTACAAGATACTGGTATCAAAACTAAGATTGTTAAACAGTATTTACCAATCATGAATAAACTTGTCAACACTTATTTGTCGAGTATGGATTTCTTCTGTAACTTTAATCTAGATGAGAACTTTAATGAAACTATCAAGTCCAGATTTAGAGATGAGTTTTCATATGCAAACTTTTCTGAGGGTGAGAAGATGCGAATTGACCTTGCACTACTCTTTACTTGGAGAGCGATTGCAAAGATGAAAAACTCTACAAATACAAATTTACTCATACTGGATGAAATATTTGATAGTTCACTTGATGCATCTGGTACAGATGATTTTCTAAAAATACTAAACACATTTAATACTGAAAATGTTTTTGTAATATCACACAAACAAGATATGTTATTTGATAAGTTTAGAAATACTGTTAAGTTTGAAAAGAATAGGAATTTCAGTAAGGTTGTGTAATGGGAAAACGTAGTGACTTTGAAAGAGTTCCCAGAGACTATTATCCAACACCATACAATGCAGTAGAACCTTTACTACCACATTTACCAGAAACATTTACATTCGCAGAGCCTTGTGCTGGTGATAGAAGACTTATAGAACATTTACAAAAGAATGGTGGTCATTGCAACAATGCAATGGATATTGAACCACAACATAAGAAGATTACAAAAGGTAATTGTTTAGAACATAGTTTCTTTAGGTCTGATTATATTATTACTAACCCACCTTGGAATCGTAAAATACTACACCCTATGATAGACCACTTCTCTGACCAAAGACCAACATGGTTACTATTTGATTCGGATTGGATGCATACCAAACAATCTATTCCATATCTAAAGATATTAAAGAAAGTTGTTAGTATTGGAAGAGTAAAGTGGATTGAAGGTAGCGCTAGTGTGGGTAAAGATAATTGTTGTTGGTATCTGTTTGAAAATACATTTGAATTTAATTCGATAAAATTTTATGGAAGGACTTGACATTGTTCTCAGAACATGGTATATTAAATACATAATAAAGAATCAGTCATAAAAGAGGAGATAAAAATATGGCACATCAAGTAGAAACAATGGCATACGCTGGACAACTTCCATGGCATGGATTGGGTGTAAAAGTTATTGATGACTTAACACCAGAACAAATGATGCAAAAAGCAGGAGTAGATTGGACAGTAGAGAAACAAGACATGATTACGTCTGGTGGTTCAACTGTAAAATCCAAACAAGCTCTTGTTCGTTCATCTGATGGTGAAGTATTAGATGTAGTTGGTAAAGGTTGGAATCCAGTTCAGAACGCAGATGCCTTCAATTTTTTTGAGGAGTATGTTCGTGCTGGTGATATGCAGATGCACACTGCTGGTTCACTGAATGGTGGAAAAATGGTATGGGCACTTGCAAAGACCAATGACTCATTTGAGTTATTTGATGGTGATGTAACAGAGAATTACTTTCTGTTCTCTAATCCACATGAGTTTGGAAAAGCGATTGATATTCGTATGACACCAATTCGTGTAGTATGCAACAACACATTGACACTTTCACTATCACAAGATAGTAATGCAATGGTTAAAGTTAATCACAGAAAAGAGTTTGACTCTACTGAGGTTAAAGAACAAATGGGTATCGCAAGAGAAAAAATGGAACAGTACAAGACAATGGCTGAATTCCTTGGTTCTAAGAGATACACATCTGAGAACATCGTTCAATACTTCAATGAGGTATTTGGTTCGCCTGCAAAAGAAAAAGTTGATGGAGTATTCCCAACTACTTCTTTAAATGCAAAACTTGCTTTGGAAAACTTAGACACTCAGCCTGGTGCAAAGTTTGCTCAAGGTTCTTTTTGGAACGCATTTAATACTGTTACTTACCTAAACGACCATGTTCAAGGTAGGACAACAGATGGACGATTGACTTCATCATGGTATGGACGAAATCGTAGAGTGAAACTAAAAGCACTCGACAAAGCACTTGAGTACGCTGAAGCTGCTTAAAAAAAAGTGGGAGAAGTTACTTGACTTTCTCCCACGAATCATATATATTAAATAAGTGATTAAGGGTTTACCTAATCACTTTTTACATTAACAGACATAGGAGATACCATGTCAAAATTAATTACTAAGAAAGATTTTCTTGTAAAAATCGCAAAGGGTTCTGGAATAGTAGAGTTCACAGAACAACACCTAAAAATTCATCTACAACATTTCAATGAAAATAACAGACCAGAATATTTTGGTGACTTACAACCAATTGGTTTGGATTATATAGGTACTGAACTTAGAGAAGCTGCAGAGTTAAAAGCGGTTGCAATGAGTCAACAGAATCAACCATTTCGTAAAGGTAAGAATCCAAAGTACAATGAAATTAAGACTTCAATGATTGATGAAGTTGGAATGGATTTACGAGAAAAACCAATTCAAGCATTAGTTGATGATGATGGAAACATCGAAGTATTATTTAATGGTAATACTACTAACGATATTCACACCAGATATACCAATCTTCAAAATCGCCTGGTTGCAATTTATAAGAAAAATTCAAAGTTCTCTTATGCAAAATTAAAATTAATTGGTGGTTATTCAAATAACCTTGACTATGCATCTGGAACTCTTAGTTTCCCAGACCTATGCAAGATTGTTACTGAATACTTAATTGAGTCTGGTATAATTGAAAGATTCAAAAAAGGTGTAATATCAGAGACAGATTTTTATTCTGAAATTGAAGATGCTTTTGCAGTTTTGAATGGTGGTAAAGAAGTAAAGAAGGATACCAAAGAATATCGAAAGTATGTTATAAAAACAAGAAATGATGCTGTCGGTGATGAGTCAATGTATTCTGTTGATAATGGTAAAGAGGTGATGAAAAACCTTAGAGAAACATTTCCAGAGAAATACACTGATAATGAAAATTCTCACTATATTAGTATTTCTGCAAACATGGATAAGTACTTTGACATCTTAGAGACAAAGGATAGAAACTTAACAGAAAATTTTGAAAATGGAGTTACAGATATAAACCCATCGGATGTTAACGTAAATGTTATTGTTCACATGGGAGCGCCTGACCCAGAAAATTCAATATCAAGTTTGTTTGATACATACATTGATTTTTATATTGAATATCTACAGATACATAGATTTTTAGAAAAGTCTTACTACCACACTCCATTTAAAAGAAATAGACATAATCTTGTAGGTTTGTATCAACAAGTAAGAGAACTTGATGTTTTTGAATTTGGTTCTGTGATAACTTTTGATGCTCTTATAAAAGAATATGAAAAAAGAAATCCACAATCGGAAAAGTTAGTTAAGATAAAAAAACTAAAAAGTTTAATATAGGACTTGACAAATAAGGTCAAATATACTATATTATAAATAGAAGTGATAGTTCAGTACAAAGCCTTCATAGCGCATTAAATGTGATATCATGGGTAAGACTATGTAGAATTAATCTGGAGTGGCTTCCAGACTATCACCTCGCAGATGCCTTTTAGGGTCTGCAATTAAATTAACTTGCTTAGTAAAGGAGTTCAATATGACAAATTTAAGCACACTTAGAAACGCTCTTCAGGCGTTTGATTTCAACACAGTAGCACCATATTCAATTGGTATGGATAGAACATTTGATAGGTTGTGGGATTATGCAACACATCAAGCGGAATCTACTGGATTTCCACCCTATAATATTCAAAAGACAGAGGACTATAAATTCGTAATAGAGATGGCTCTCGCTGGTTTTTCTAAAAAGGATATTGAAGTGGAAGTCGCATCTGGGGTTCTTACAATTAAATCAATTAAGGATAAGGACACTGATGTAACTGATGAGTACACATTGTACAAAGGTATCTCAAAGAGAAACTTCACTAGAAAGTTTACACTCGCTGATGATATTGTTGTAAATGATGCAGTATTAGAAAATGGTATGTTATCAATCTCATTAGAGAGAGTCATACCAGAGGAGAAAAAACCTCGTCAAATCACTGTAAAATAAATTCGAAAAGGGGAGACTTGACATCTCCCCTTTTTTATGGTATTATACCAAATAGTAATCATGATAATAAGGAGAATATATTATGAGTAGACCTAGAATGTCTAAAAAACAGAAGGTACTAAACCTTCTATCTAAAGGTGAAAATGTAACATGGAAAACTTTGAGAAAAAGATTTGACCTTGTGTCACCAACTAAAATGATTGATACTCTAAAGAGTGAAGGTCATTGTATATACACAAACGACACTGCAAAAGGTGTTGCATATAGACTTGGTACGCCTTCATCGGCAATCATCTCTGCTGGTATTGCATCTGTACTTGGTACACAATTCGCATACTAAACTGAAATTGAAGAGGGGGGTCTTCCCCCTCTTCTTAATATTATATTATGGAGTACACATTTGAAAATCTTTGGTAAAAAAGATACGCCTGTTGAAGAGTTGATTAACTACAAATATTCTGAAGATATAATTCTAAATGAATTAAAAGAGTATATCAACAAAACTTATGACCAACATTATTCCCAAAACAAATTTCAAGCAACTGAGTTCATTTTAGATAGTGGACATGGTACTGGATTTTGTATTGGTAATATATTAAAGTACGCCCAGAGATATGGGAAGAAAGGTACTAAAGAAGATGCAAGGAAAGACTTGCTTAAAGTTATACACTATGGTATAATCGCATTATACAATCACGATAAACAAGGAGCTTCGTAATGAAACTAAGTGCTGATACTAGAGAAGTATTGAAAAACTACTCTACAATTAATTCTAATTTATTGGTTAGTTCTGGTAATCAAATTGCAACAATGTCACAAATGAAAAACATTGTATCAAAAGCAGTTCTACCAGATACTTTTGAAACAGAATTTGCAATATACGACTTGAATGAATTCTTGTCTGCAATGTCACTATTTGATGACCCAGAGTTAGACTTTGGTGATAGTAGTGTAAAAATCTCACAAGGTGGTCAATCATTGAATTATTTTTACAGTGACCCAACTGTAGTGACTACACCAAAATCTGATATCACTATGCCTGATGCAGATGCAGTATTTACACTTAAACAAAGCATATTCAACCAAGTATTAAAAGCGTCTGCTGTACTTGGTGTTCCAGATATGGTTCTGGATGTAAACGAAACTGGTGGTATGAATCTACGAGTTTCAGACCGAAAAAATGATACTTCAAACAGTTTTAGTGTTGAGGTTGGAGAAGGTGGTACACCTAATCAGAAGTTCTTCTTCAAGGTAGAAAACTTAAAGTTACTATCTGGTGATTATGAAGTTCTTGTGTCATCAAAAGGTATATCAAAGTTCAAAAACGTCAACAAAGATGTGGAATACTTTATCGCACTTGAAGCTGCTTGAGGGAAAACTTTATGAATGAAATATTATGGGTAGAGAAGTATCGTCCGACAACTATCAAAGATGCAATACTTCCAAGTGAGTTGAAGAGTACCTTTCAACAATTTGTAGATAATGAACATTGTCCTAATCTATTATTGTCTGGTTCTGCTGGTTGTGGTAAAACAACTGTTGCAAAAGCGATGTTAGAAGAACTGGGTTGCACATATATGATGATAAATGGTTCTGAGGAATCTGGTATTGATGTTCTACGAAACAAAATAAAGAACTTTGCATCTACTGTTTCTATGGATGGAAAACGTAAATACGTTATCCTAGATGAGGCAGATTATCTTAATGCACAATCTACACAGCCTGCGTTGCGTGGATTTATTGAAGAGTTTAGTAAGAACTGTGGGTTCATTCTAACTTGTAACTTTCGTAATCGTATTATTGAACCACTACATAGTAGATGTTCAACGATTGAGTTTCGTATTCCTAAAGAAGAGAAACCACAACTTGCAATGGACTTTATGAATAGGTTAGAGGTAATCCTAAATAATGAACAAGTACATTACGACAAAAAAGTAGTTGCAACACTTATTCAAAAGTTCTTCCCAGATTGGAGAAGGGTTCTAAATGAGTTGCAACGATATAGTGCAAGTGGTACAATAGATGCTGGAATATTGGTCAACTTATCTGAAGACTCAGTTAAGGAACTTATATCATTTCTTAAAGAAAAAGATTTTACCAAAGTTCGTAGGTGGATTGTTAACAATCTGGACAATGACCCATCAAGGATTTTTAGGCGTCTTTACGACTCTTTATACGATAATCTTTCTCCTAGCACTATACCTCATGCTGTTGTTATTCTTGCCGAGTATTCTTATAAGTCTGCTTTTGTTGCAGACCAAGAGATAAATCTTCTTGCGTGTATGACTGAAATAATGTCACAAGTAAAGTTTAAATAATGGCATATGAACTTAAAGAATACCTAAAATCAATCAATACTACTAAACAAAACTTGATGGATAGTGACGATAAAGCCTGGGAAAGAAAGTATCCATCCTTCATAGTTAACAAATGTCTTGCACCATTTAATGACACTATTATGTTAGTAAATGAGATGAATATCCACAATCATATAGATAATAAGATGCAATATGATTTTTTACTAAATAGTCTAAGGAAGCAGAATAGATATGCTTCTTGGATGAAGGCGAGTAAAAGTAGAAATTTAGAGTATGTCAAAGAATACTTTGGTTATAATAATGAAAAAGCAAGGTCTGCTCTGAATGTATTAAATGATAAACAAATCGCCTATATAAAAAGTAAATTAAATAAAGGTGGAAAAAAATGAATGAAATATCATGGAAACCAGACCAGATGCTTGAGGTAGGTTTGAAAGAACCAGATGACTTTTTAAAAGTTCGTGAAACTTTATCTCGTATTGGAGTTGCATCTCGTAAAGATAAAAAACTATTCCAAAGCACACACATACTACACAAACAAGGTAAATACTATATTTGTCATTTCAAAGAATTATTTGCACTTGATGGTAAATCTACTAACATTTCAGAGAATGATATTGCAAGACGAAATACAATCGCAAACTTATTATCTGATTGGGGATTAGTAAATGTTGTGGGAACAAGTAGTGTTGAACCAGCACCACTATCACAAATCAAAGTGATATCCTTTCGTGAGAAGAATGATTGGATATTAGAAACAAAATATAACATTGGAAAAAAGAAGGAAGATTGATTATGAAGTTCAGAGATAGAATGATTGATGCGATGAAAGAACACGCAAGAGGACATATTGCAAAACATAAAATGAATGTTGAAGTTTATTTTAGAAATGCAGCTGGTATCGGTGGAGAAGGTAATGCAGATATTCTAGAAGAGATTGAAAAAGAACTAGACATTGTTGCACGATATGATGACCAACTTGCAATGTTGGACAAATACTTCCCAGAGGATATTAATGGTTAATTCACTTTTCAGTTTTCTATCAGAACAAGAAGGTCTTGAACCTTATAGGTTTGTTATAATATATAATGACCCTAGTAATGTTGGTGATGACTCTAAAGAAGAAACTGACCCACTTGCTGAAAAGATGTTGTCATATGGTAAAGAATTAGGACTAACTGGATTCAAAGCAAAGATAGAAGAAACATACATCACTAAAATAGATGGCAAATTATTTGTGCATGATAAGGAAGATAATAGATTTGAGATAGATAATAATACTGTTGTATTTAATCGGTCTAAATCAAATGATTTTCCAAGTTGGCAAAATTTTTATCGTGAACTTACTATTAATGGTGTTAAAGTTATTAATCCTATGTCAGTTCATAATATTTGTTGGGATAAGTATCACACTTATTTAAAATTAGAACAAGACTATATTAAACAACCAGCTACAGTTCTTGTTAATGATTTAGATAAATTAGAAGATATTCATAAACGTATTGGTGGTAAGTTTCCAGTTGTTCTCAAAACAATCTTAGGAACTGGTGGAGTTGGTGTTCTTAAAATAAAAGATGAAGCTCAACTATTATCATCTGCACAAATTATTAATAAGTTAGGTTCTGAAAGAGGACTTATACTTCAAGAATATATTGAGATAGATTTTGATGTTCGTGTCATGATGGTTGCTGGTAAAATTATGGGTGCTATGAAAAGACCACTCGCAGATGGTGATTTTAGAAGTAATGTTCATCAAGGTTCTAAACCAGAAAAATTTGAACTTACAGAACTTGAAAGGAAAACTTGTTTGAAGGTAGATGAATCAATTGGTGGTAAATGGGTTGGTGTAGATTTAATAGTATCTGAAGATAGAGAAAAAGAACCACCTTACGTTTTAGAAATAAATTCACAGCCTGGTCATGTAGGTTATGACTCTGTTCATAGTGGAAGTATATTGAAAGATGTTTTGGAAACATTCATGGATAGAGCAAACTGGTCTTGACAATCCCACAACTTTGTGATATATTAATAGTATGAAATTTTATACAAATGTTACCCAGTGGGGTAATCAAATCCTTGTTCGTGAATATAATATGGGTGAGAGGACTAACAAGAAAGTTAAGTACTCTCCTACTCTGTACGTTCCAGTGCAGAAAGAAACCAAATACAAAACTCTTGATGGTAAGTTCGCAACTCCGATGAAGTTCGACACTATCAAAGAGGCGAAAGCATTTATCGAACAATACAAACAACAACCCCATTTAGTTTTTGGACTTGATAGATTTGCATATACATATCTTGCAGACACTTATTCCAAAAACATAAACTGGGATAGTGAGAAAATCCTAACAGTTACAATCGACATTGAGACACGAGCTGACAATGGTTTTCCAGAACCAGAACTTGCAAATGAAGAGATGCTTGCAATCACAATTAAAAACCAAGCGACAAAGAAGATTATCGTTTGGGGGTTAGGTGATTTCAAGAATGATAGAGAAGATGTTACATACATCAATTGTTCAAATGAAGTAGAACTACTTGAAGAGTTCATGTCGTTCTGGACTAAAAAGTATCCAGACGTAATTACTGGTTGGAATACTGAGTTCTTTGATATTCCCTATCTTATCAATCGTGTTGGTAAAATACTGGGTGAGGAAAGAATGAAGGACTTCTCACCTTGGGGTTTGATTAGTTCTCGTAAGGTTTACAATCATGGTCGTGAACAACAAGTGTACGATATTACTGGTATTGCAAATCTTGATTATCTACAACTCTATCGTAAGTTTACATACACCAATCAAGAAAGTTATGCACTTAATCATATTGCATTTGTTGAACTTGGTCAAAAGAAGAACGATAATCCATACGAAACATTTCAAGAGTGGTACACAAAAGACTATCAATCTTTTGTAGAATATAACATTGTTGACGTTGAACTCGTTGACCGACTTGAAGACAAAATGAAGTTACTTGAACTTCTCTTGACCATGGCCTATGAAGCGAAAGTAAACTATGAAGACGTATTTGGTCAAGTTAAGTATTGGGATGTTCTTATTCACAACTATCTCAAGACTAAGAATATTGTTATACCCCAAAAGTCACACAACACCAAATCAGAAAAGTATGAGGGTGCATATGTGAAAGACCCCCAAGTTGGTCAACATAAATGGGTCATGTCATTTGACTTGAACTCGTTGTATCCACATTTGATTATGCAATACAATATGTCACCAGAGACTCTTGTGTCTGGTGATTACCTCAAACTAAAAGATGAAACAACCTATGTAAATGAAATGTTACAAGAGGTTGCATTAGATATTCCAGAACATACAACTATCACACCTAATGGTGCGTTGTATCGTACTGACAAACATGGTTTTCTACCAGAGATGATGCAAGACATTTATAATGACCGAACTGTTTACAAGAAGAAGATGTTGAAAGCGAAACAAGACTATGAGGATACAAAAGACCCCAAGTATCTTAAATATATTAGTCGATATAACAATATTCAGATGGCTCGTAAGATTTCATTGAACTCTGCTTATGGTGCGATTGGTAATCAATACTTTCGTTACTTTGACCTTGCGATTGCAGAAGGTATCACAACTGCTGGTCAGTTGTCTATTCGTTGGATAGAAAGAAAGATTAATCAATATCTAAACAAACTACTCAAGACAGATAAAGACTATGTGATTGCATCTGACACAGACTCAATCTATGTTCGGTTTGACGAGTTGGTGTCTATGGTTAATCCTAAAAATCCTATCGACTTTCTTAATACGATTGCAAACGAAAAGATAGAACCTTATATTGAAAAGAGTTACCAACAACTTGCAGATTATACAACTGCATATGAACAAAAGATGATTATGAAACGTGAGGTGATTGCAGACAAGGGTATCTGGACTGCGAAGAAAAGATACATACTCAACGCATGGGATGTCGAAGGTGTCCGTTATAAAAAACCACAACTCAAGATTATGGGTATCGAGGCTGTCAAATCATCTACGCCTGCACCTTGTCGTGAAAAGATTAAAGAAGCACTTGGTATTATTATGTCTGGTTCTGAGAAAGAACTGAATGACTTCCTTATTCAATTTCGTAAGGAGTTCGATGGTCTTGCACCAGAAGATATTGCATATCCTCGTTCTGTCAATGGTATTCGTAAGTGGGGTTCGTCAAGTTCGATATATCGTAAAGGAACGCCTATGCATATAAAAGGTGCGTTGATTTTTAATCATATGATTAAGTCAAAAGGTTTAACAAACAAATACCCTCTTATTGTTGGTGGTGGTAAGATTAAGTATTTACAGTTACGACAACCCAACCCACTTGCATCAAACGTAATATCGTTTATTACTAAAGTTCCAAAAGAACTTGACATTCACAAATATATAGACTATGATAGTCAGTATGAAAAATCATTTATTGACCCACTCTCTTTTATTACAAACAATATTGGTTGGAAGATTGATAGGTCATTTGGAACACAAACTACACTTGAGGACTTCTTTGGATGAACCAAGAATTATATAGTTTACTACAAAAGAATGTTAATCATAATGGTCTTCCAGTGATGCATAAGGAATTATTTCTTGACACTACAGAAAAGTATGGTAAAGAAGAGTTTCGTAAAACACTTGCAGAGTTTATTACAAAAGAGAAACCACCCTATCCACTTAAAGAGTTTAATATGGAAAAGGTGGTTGATAACTTTCGTAAACTACAAAAGGCAGACTTTACAAAGTATCTAAGTCAACCAGATAATATTATGGAAAAGTATGATGACTACAAATACTCATACAAAGAATATGGTCTAGGTTTGATTGATTGTCCATCTACTTTTAATTATTGTTCTGATTCATTTATGAATGACCTACGAATGAATTGTGGTTCTTATGGATTTAAATCACCAGTTCAGAGATGGAATGATGGTGATAATATTTGGGGTGCGTTTGGGCCGATATGGAGAGGTGTAAACGACAAGAAAGAATTACAACCAGATACTTACACTATGTCATTTAGATTGGGTACTTATATTGCAACGCAGTTCAAACCTATTGTTGCGAAAACAATCTATGAAATGTCAGATGCAAAAACTGTATTAGATACATCTATGGGTTGGGGTGATAGATTGACTGCGTTTTACGCCTCTAATGCAACACATTACATTGGTTGTGACCCAAATCCTAATACATTTGAAAGATACCAAAAGATGATTGAGTTCTGGAATAACCTTACTGGGGGTAAGAAAACTACACAGATATACAATTGTGGTGCAGAGGATTTACCTTGGGATGAGATTAAGAATGTAGATTGTGCATTTACTTCTCCACCATATTTTTCTACAGAAAGATATAATGAAGGTGGTGAGAAAGAAGAATTACAATCATGGTTTAAGTTTAATGAATA
>VMHT01134976.1_pt1 | contig 19354 bp, 31 predicted proteins | sample 4693611 | NCBI WGS metagenome assembly VMHT01 (sample SAMN12280063, study PRJNA550983) | marine metagenome | isolation source: seawater sampled from same location over 5 years 0.02-0.2 micron viral filtrate | place: USA: collected off the coast of southern California halfway between the port... ...
CAACAGCAATAGCTGATTCATCCAGCTTAGAGTTTTTAGTTCTCTTCTTACTTACGTCCTCAAAGCCAGCTAAGTCAATGCTTATGTAGTAGTCACCTATCTCTGGTGTCTCACCAAACTTAACCCAGTCCTCTTTAAACATCTCTGAGCCTCTAGCTTCAAAGGATGCCATAAACTCTTGACGGAAGGCATAGGATGACATAGACTTTTTAGCTAGGTCAATCTCCTCTGGGTCTAGTAGCTCATTGTCGTAACTTGTAAAGTGCCATGCTTCATAGGACTCATCGTCCTCTAGCTCTGCGTACTTGTACAGGTCATAGAAGTGGTTACGACCCATAGGTGTACCAATAAACAATGCACCACCCTTTTGGTCAGCCAAGGCAGGTCTAAGGATCTGCTCAAACACCTCTGGCTTCATGTCAGCGTACTCGTCCATCACTAAGAACTTTAGTGACACACCTCGCATAGTCTCAGGTCTGTCGGCACCTTTGAGGCTGATGGTTGCACCATTGACCAGTTTAATCTGTAGGTTGTTTATATGTGCGTTAGTTACAATAGGGTGCGCCAGCTCCAATAGTGTTTGCCACATGATGTCTCTGGCCTGTCCCTGTGTTGGAGCTACATAGAACACATGGCCTTTGTCTGCCTGTAGAGCATTTACAATCAACATCCAAGCTGCTAGTCTGGACTTACCTGTACGTCTACCAGCAGCTACAATCTTAAATCTGGTACTGTCAGCCCAGACCTTCTTCTGCCAATCAAGCAGTTGTATGTTTAGTTCAGTCATGGAAGTACTTGACTACGTACTCATCTAAATCTTTTTCTTCCTCACATTCATACTCAACATCTAAATCAGGATCACCGTCCCAGTTTAGATCTTCTTGTTGTGCTAAGGTCTTTAGGTATTCTCTGTTAGTGTTCACTAACTATATGTCCACATTACAGGTGTATCAGTAGCCCTAATGTCTACATGCACAAAGCCTCCAGCTACACCAATACCAGTAAAGCCTAACTTAATAGCATTCTTTACTATAGTGTACCTTTGTAGACCAGAGGATACAGCTATGTCCGCAGCTATACCTTGTGCATGTGTACCGGGTTGTTTTTTACCTAACTCAATAGGATGGTCAGGGGATCTATAGCCACTTGTGATTACAAAAGGGAAACCACAGTGTTCTCTAAGCTCATCTAAAGCAAAGATTAATTCATCTTCTATCTCATTCTCACCTGTAGCTTTACAGGCAAACTCATCTCTACTGAAGTACTTAAACGTCATTGTTTGTATAGTCTCCTTCAATAAATGAGTTATCACTCATCTGAGGTTCTTGGTTTGGTGTAACATCTGTCTCTACAGCGCCTCCACCTATACCTGAGATTGTTATGGCTACCGCTGATCTACCTCCAGCACTATCCTTCTCAAAGTAGCTTAGGGGTAACATACGATCCATTACTAGCTTCCAAGCAGCAGCTTGATTCTTATGGTCATCATTAAGTGCTGCATCAAATATACTATCTAGTACTCTACGAGACTTAGGACTAGCTAACATCCTAGCTTTATACTCATTGATAATTGAAGCATCCCCTTTAGGTCTACCTACCTTACCTCTAGAGCCACTAGTCTTCTTAACTACCTCATCTTTCCTAGGTCTACCTCGCTTACGCTTAGGAGGATCATCTTGATTATCCATAATGTATTTACCTTAAGCTATCTAAGAATACCTATTTATTATAGCATATTTTTAAGCATTTGTCAAGTACTTTTTACTGTTATTTTTTAGACTGAGTCAAAGTTTTAATTTCTCTTGTGTATTCAAGAGGTTACATAAGTTAGTGAATACTTACTTTTTTATTATTTTACTGTAGTTTTCTAATTTCTACTTTTGAGTACTGGAGCGCCTACTACAATAATCATCAGTGACGCCAGCGGCCCCCCGTACCCAATCTGTTAGCCCCCTTAGCCCAACAGTTAGACTAAGGTTTTCCCCAGAGTACAACAGTTAGACTTAGGGACAACCAAAGAGCCTAACGGTTAGACTTAGGTGCGCAATAGATTACAACAGTTAGACTAAGGGGCCTATGGGTATACACCCCGGAGTCTAACGGTCAGCATTAGTGGACTTGGGTAGACTTGAGAAGACTTGAGAATGCCAAAGAGTGTGTCCTTCTATAGTAGCCAATAAGGTTCTCCCCAGTAGACATAAGACCATCAATGCTTATACCTAAATGATCTAAGATCTTTGTTTACATTGTGTTATGCGTTAGACATAATGGCTCCACATTAAACGAAACGGAGAACGACAATGACCGACACAACACACAACGGATGGTGTAACTTTGAGACTTGGCAGGCTGCTCTTTGGCTGGACAATGACGGTACTTTGGACATGCTCAGGGAAGATGACAACCTAACAGAGGAAGCCATCACAGAACATCTGGAGAGCCTACTGGACAACATACCAGCCAGCCTATTGGGTGACATAGTGACATCATGGCTCCACTGTGTCAGGGTTACTGAGATTTTAGAACATGCAGCGGAGGCATAAGACCATGAGAACAGCAACCAACAGCCTAGGCGACTTGGCAACCATTAGAACAGTGACAACAGCCGGTGGGACATTTTACAGCGTCAAAATCTATACAGAGGAAGCGGGAGGTGATGAACCTTACCGCTTGCAAATATCGCACGCTGACGCTGACAAGAAAACAAACGCAGCCCTATCAGATGAGCAAGTACTGCAAAAGCATTTGGCAACCTCACTGGCTCGCTATGGCTTCACAGCAAAGGATTTGAAACAATGATTAAAGACTTCACCCCGTCACGTAGGGAAGAACGTGAGCACCAACAGCGTGAGCAAGCTATATACCAGACACTAAACCGAGCAAGCGTAGGTGTCTCTTTAGTCCTCTTTGGCTATCTTATGTGGGCCTTCCTGCTAGGGCTGGCCTCATGATTGAAGCAATAAGGGCACAAGACAAAAGGCTAGAAATATTCTATCAGCCAACAGCAAACCCATTGGAGCCAAGGGTGCGGAAGCTGTACCTACAAGGCGTCCAGCAGCAAGGAATAGCCCTTAAGCTGGGGATTTCTCTTGGTCAGGTCAAGTATATAGTCAGACGGTCACAATGGAAAAAATCACCACAAGGAAGAAGGTAAACAATGGATTTATTCAATACACTAGGACAAGCACTGGGGAACATAGACACAATGCGAGAACAAGCGGAAGCTAGCGACCCTAGCGCACCATGGAATCAAGAAGACGCTACAAGCGAGGACTTAAACGAGTATACCGTAGACGTTACAATATCTTTACTGGCTTTTGACAAACAAGACGCCGGGGATTTTGTAGAATACCTGCTAAAACGTGCTAAGATGCCGGGTAGCGTATCTTTTGACATTGAAAACGTGATAGAATCTTAAACTAAAAAGGAACTAAAAATGAAGTTTTACAAAATAGCAAACACGCCAGCACCCAAGCAATTGTACCGACGTAACCAAGGGACTTGGAAACCATTGATGCAAGGGATGCGCCAAGGTGAGTGGTTTTTAGTGGAGAAGGCCAAAAGAGCTAACGTGCAGTCAGCCGCTTTTGCATACTGCAAAGGGCGTTACAGCCTGTATATGCACCCAAGCAAAAAAGATGTATACGTATTCAAGATAAACAAGAACTAGGAGCTAAAAAGATGATTTACAGGTTGAGAAAACACAAGCGGCGCTATGGGCTCACAATGGGCCGGTGCTTTACTGGCTATCACTTTGGTAAGCGTTCATGGTACATAGCGCACAATAGGCGCATGGCAAAACTAACGATTAACGATTGGCATGGTCTAACTGAGGTGGTCAAATGAGTACAACATACTACGAGGAAGACGTTACAAGTAACCAAGAACCAGACCCAGAGCAGGACAGAAGGGATTTAATAGTGCAAACTTTAGTTGACTATAGGCTCAACGTGATGGCTGTTAGCGAGATGTTAACTATAAGCAGTGCCTACCTATCAGAAGACCTAGAAAAACGCTCTACGGGCGATTTAGAGGCCTTATACGCGCAGTTAGTAGGCCCAGAGTCCCAGGAGGTGCACTAATGCGCTGCAAAGCCTGTGATACGCTACAGACTGACCTAGACAAAGGAGACTTATGTCACCCTTGTAGCGTAGAGGAATTGAAGGCAAGGTTTCCAGACCAGAAGCAAGTCAGGGACACAGAAGCACAAGACTTCATTGAACATGTTGAAGGAATAATGAGGATAACTAGGGAACATGAAAATTTTTCAAGTTAATTCTCCACAAGATTAGTGTATCTCATGGTACACTAGTACTCTAAAGAGGCTAAGGGATAACATTATGTTAATCATTATGATTATTCTTTAGTCTACTTTAGTAAACTTAACTAAACCTTAGAGGTATTGATATGGCAGTAGTAAGTGGTAAAGCAGCGTTTGCTCACTTGGACAGCACAGAGGTGTATAACGGACAGGACACAGGACGGTATACCCTAACTGTAACCTTGGACGATGAGAATGCACAGATCTTGTCTGAGCAAGGGGTAAAGCTAAGAGACTACGATGGTAACAAGCAACGCAAGTTTGCTAGTAAGTTCAACGTAAAGGTCATTGATGCTAACGACCAGCCCTTTGTTGGTAACATTCCACGAGGTTCAGTGGTACGCCTTAGCTACAAGACAGGTACGCCACACCCAGTCCATGGTACTCCAACCTACCTAAATGCTATTAGGGTGGTAGAAGTAGCGGAAGACAGCAGTGGGATTGATGCAGACCTATAGGCATAGCAAGGATGATCCGTTTGTAAGACATGAGCCATGCCCCAAGTGTGGCTCTAAGGATGCACTGGCTCGCTATAGCAGCGGGTCAGCGCATTGCTTCTCAAACCTATGTGATCATCACGAACATTCAAATGGCAACGTAGTAACGCTACAGCCCCAACCAAGGAGGCCATTGGAAGATATGACAGCAGCAGGCGTCATAGCAGCTATACCCGACAGAAGACTTAGCCAAGAGACTTGTAGAAAATACAATGTCATGGTTGAGTACAATGCAGCCGGTGAGATAGCCAAGCACATCTACCCGTACTACAGCACAGACAGTGACGAACTAAAGGCCACCAAGGTACGCCATGTGAAGACTAAAGACTTCCATGCGACAGGTGACATGACCACTAATGTAGGTCTGTTTGGTCAGCAAACGTGCAAAGGTAAGGGTAAATACATCACCATCACAGAAGGTGAGATAGATGCCCTTAGTGTGTCTGAGATGTTTGAACGTAAGTGGGACGTAGTCTCTTTACGCAATGGTGCATCCTCAGCAGCTAAGGAAATAAAGGAGAACCTAGACTTTTTGGAAGGCTACGATAACGTAGTGGTCTGCTTTGACACAGACAAGGCAGGACAACAGGCCGTAGACGACATAAAGGACTTGTTCTCACCAAGCAAGCTAAAGATAGCCAAGCTACCCATGAAGGACGCCAATGAGATGTTGTTGGCTAACAAGGTGCGGGAGTTTACTTCAGCATGGTGGAATGCCAAGGTTTACCAGCCTGATGGCATCATCCAAGGTAGTGACACATGGGACGCCTTGACCAACAAGATAAAGGTCAAGTCCATACCATACCCGTGGCAGGGACTCAACACCTACACCAAAGGCTTTAGACCATACGAGCTAGTGACGATAACGTCAGGCTCAGGTATGGGTAAGTCTCAGATGGTTAGGGAGCTAGAGCACTACCTGCTAAGGGCAACGGAGGACAACATTGGCATCCTAGCCTTGGAGGAGGACGTAGCTCGCACCGCACTGGGCATCATGTCAGTGGAAGCAGACTGCCCTTTGCACCTTGAGGAAGACCTAGACCCAGAGATAGCATTCCCTTACTGGGAGGATACCCTTGGCACAGGCAGGTATTACTTGTTTGACCACTGGGGAAGTACCAGTGAGGACAATCTGTTAGCTAGGGTCAGGTACATGGCTAAGGCTTTGGACTGCAAGTGGATCATCCTAGACCACCTGTCCATCGTTGTGTCAGCACAGGACAATGGTGATGAGCGTAAGGCCATTGATGCTATCATGACCAAGCTACGGTCACTGGTGCAGGAGTTAGGCATAGGCTTATTTCTTGTTTCTCACCTAAAGCGCACCCAAGGCAAAGCACATGAGGATGGAGGTCAGATAAGTCTAAGTGAACTAAGAGGCTCACAGGCTATTGCACAGCTATCCGACATGGTCATTGGCTTGGAGCGCGACCAGCAAGATGAGAACATAGAAAAAAGGAACACCACTACGGTGCGTATCCTCAAGAACCGTTACTCAGGTTTGACTGGTGCTTGCTGTTACTTGAAGTATGACAATTTTACTGGTAGAATGTCAGAGACAAGTAAGCCAAAGGAGGACGCAGTCAATGAGCTATAAGCCTATGTTCCTAGACATAGAAACCAATGGCCTAGACCCCGACACCATCTGGTTGGCAGTGACCATGCAGGATGATAATGTACTGGAGCACTACGACAAGGACAGCCTAGCTGCAACCTTGGAAGGTGACTTCCCAGTGGTAGGCCATAACCTCATAGGCTTTGACATTCCAGTGTTAGAGAAGCTATGGGACATCACAGTGGACAAGAGCAGGGTACAGGACACTTTGGTTATGTCCAGACTAGCTAACCCACAGCGGGAAGGAGGTCACAGACTGTCTAACTGGGGTGAGATACTAGGCTTCCCTAAAGGCGACCACAGTGACTGGACATGCCTGTCTCCTGAGATGATTGCTTATTGTATCCAAGATGTCCGTGTGACAGCTAAGGCATACAACAAGATGAAGCTAGAGCTACGTAACTTTAGCCCAGAGTCCATTGACCTTGAACATGAAGTGCAGTGGATAACTCAAGAGCAGATACGTAATGGCTGGCTATTGGACATACGACATGCTATGGACTTGTTAGCTACCCTGAAGGAACGCAAGCTGGTTGTAGAGGATGAAGTACATAAGGTATTCAAACCTAAGTGGGTGGACGTTAAACAGGTAGTGCCAAAGACCAAGAAGGATGGCAGCCTGTCTAAGGTAGGACTCACTGACGAAGAATACCAGAAGGTACAACAGTCCGGTGACAGGACTCCCTTCATGCGTAAGATGCTTAAGCCATTTAACCTTGGCTCAAGACAGCAGATAGGTGAGTACCTAATGGACTTTGGATGGGAGCCTTGCAAGCTAACCCCTACAGGTCAGCCAATAGTAGATGAAGCAGTACTGTCTACTGTCAAGGACATACCACAGGCAGCGTTGATAGCTGAGTACCTGATGTTACAAAAGCGTGTGGCTCAAGTGCAGTCATGGGTAGATGAAGCTAACCCAGACACAGATAGAGTGCATGGCTATGTAAATACCAATGGTGCTGTCACTGGTAGGATGACACACTCTAAACCTAACTTGGCCCAAGTACCTGCAAGCTACTCACCATATGGCAAAGAATGCCGACAGTGTTGGATTGCTAGAGATGGGTACAAACTTGTAGGGTTTGACGCTAGTGGCTTAGAGCTACGTATGTTAGCCCACTACATGAACGATAAGGACTACACCAATGAAGTCATTAACGGAGACATCCACACAGCTAACCAACACCTTGCAGGACTTGAATCAAGAGATAAGGCTAAAACTTTCATCTACGCACTCCTGTACGGTGCTGGAGATGCTAAACTTGGAACAGTGGCAGGAGGAGGCAGAGGTGCTGGTAGCAAACTTAGAGAACGATTTATGCGTAATCTCCCAGCATTTGCATCTCTTAAAGACAAGACTGCAAGAGACTCAGCCCAAGGAGTCATTGAAGGACTAGACGGTAGGAAGCTACACATAAGGTCAGAACATTCAGCCTTGAACACATTGCTTCAAAGTGCAGGCGCTATTGTAATGAAAAAAGCCTTGTGTTTACTACAGGAGTATGCTATACTATGGAACTTAGACTATTACTTTGTGGGGAATATCCATGATGAAGTACAAGCAGAAGTTAGAGAAGACCAAGCAGACAAGTACGGAAGACTTGCAGTCTCCTGCTTGGAAGCAGCAGGAATTGAACTGGGACTCAACTGTAAGCTCACAGGAGACTACCAAGTTGGAAGTAGTTGGGCAGAGACTCACTAAGGAGTGTAAAGACTGTGAGGTACTTTTAGTACCAAAGGAAAACTGGTTTGGAAGCGATTTAAAACAAGGGGTTCGTCTTTGCAATCCTTGTAGAAATAAAAGAAATAAACGAAGGATGTATGTAAACGGTAAACACATCTCCAAAAAACATCCTCTGTACAAACCCGGAACTTACAAGTCCTTTGGTGATGCAGCATTTGAGTCTTTAGATAACTATAAGATTGCAAAGCAAGGACAAGTGTACATCCTGTACAGCCCAGCCTACCCTAGCTGGGTTAAGATAGGCATGGCAATAGATGCAGAGGACAGGCTAAAGCAGTTTCAGACAGGTAGCCCATACAGAGACTACATCTTGATAAAAGCCTATGACACTGATGACAGGCGTAAAGCAGAAAGTGAGATACATGAGCTTCTAAGGAAAACTCATGGCAGTAAGAACGAATGGTTTGTAATTGCTGCACCAGTAGCTAAAGAAATACTAGATGGATACTTTGATGAAAACAGTTAACACCCTAATAGATGACATCTACGATCTTGTAAAGTTTAAGTCACCTGATAAAGCAGTGGACGCAGAGCAGATCATTGATGACTTTGGTGAAGCATGTAAGGATCTTATGCGTAAAGAGTTTACCCAACGTGGTAGGTTTGATGCACGTAAGCTACGCATGTCCAACATTGGTAAGACCGACAGGTTCCTGTGGAACCACTACAACAATGTAGGGCCAAAGGAGAAGATGCAGCCTCACACCCTTGTGAAGTTCATGTATGGTCATTTGATTGAAGAGATGTTGCTATTGTTTGCTAGACTAGCAGGCCATACAGTGACACATGAGCAGGCACAGGCAACCGTAGAAGGTATCTCAGGTAGCATGGACTGTAAAATTGATGGCATAGTGACTGACGTTAAGTCTGCCAGCACTTATGGCTTCAAGAAGTTCAAGGATGCTACACTTGCATTTGATGACCCCTTTGGGTACATAGACCAAATCAAAGGATACGCTAAGTCTGAAGGTGAAACACAGGTAGGCTGGCTCGCTATGGACAAAGCTAATGGTCACTTGACTTATCTGAAGTATGACCTAGAGGATACACAGGCTCCTGTCTATGAGGTTCTGAAGGAAGATATAACGGATCGCATTAAACACGTTAAGCAGATGGTGGAAACTAAAGAGCCTCCACCCTTGTGTCATGATACAGTACCTGATGGTAAGTCGGGTAACAAGAAGCTGGCTATGGGCTGCTCCTACTGCCACTTCAAACATGCTTGTTATCCTAAGCTACGTACATTCCTGTACTCCACAGGGCCAAGATACTTAACGGAGGTGGCTAATGAGCCTAAAGTCCAAGAGATCACGTAAGCAGAGCATCTACAGGTCTGGACTAGAGAAACGATTTGCACAGTCAGCACCTAAACGTAGGTACTTGTATGAGCCATATGATGTACCCTACGTGATGCACAGGAAGTACAAGCCAGACTTTGTAGATAAGAAGACAGGAGACTACATAGAAACTAAAGGTTTCTTTAGAGCAGGAGACACCCAGAAGTATACGTCAATACGTGACAGTATTGCACCCATAAAGTTAATCTTTGTCCTGTCAGACCCAAACAAGAAGGTCAGGAAGGGTTCTAAGATTACTATGGGCCAGTGGTGCCATAAAGAAGGTTTTGAATTTTACACAGTGGATGAGTATGTAGACCATGTCACTAACAATGGATGAAGTAATAGAGCGTATCCTTAAACGCTATGACCCTGAAGACTTGCTGGAAGCCTTGGACATTACATCTGAGGAACTACTGGACAGGTTTGAAGATAAATTTATTACCCGCCTACAGGACTTTGAGGAAGCTGTAGACGAAGATGAATCAGAGGTAGAACAAGATGAGTATTGATAACGCAACACCAGAGGAATGGGATAGACTACGCAACAGTAAAGCTAGTATAGCTGAGGCTTGGAACCGTATCTATGACGATGACAACGCACCCAATGAACATCCAGTGTTCTCTGAGGAAGCTATGGTTAAGAGTTACGACGCAGTAAACCGACCAGAGCATTACAACAATGGTGGCATGGAGTGTATTGATGCTATCCAAGGTATGCTTACACATGATGAGTACATTGGCTACCTACGTGGCAATGCCCTGAAGTACATGTGGCGCTTTAGATACAAAGGCAAACCTATTGAAGACCTACGTAAAGCTAGGTGGTACGAAGAAAGAATGATTAACTATTTGCTGGAGCATCCGGGTGACAAATAAGACAGGACTACAGGATTACCTAGGTATCCAGATTGACTACGACAGAGATGAAGACCTTAATGTGTTCTCACTAGAGACACTGAAGGACAGATACTTGTGGGGAGATGAGACACATGCCCAAGAAGCCTTCGCCAGAGCGTCCGTCTATGGTGCAACGTATCAAGGCGCTACTGACTACGATCTTGCACAGCGACTTTACAACTACGCAAGCAAGAGTTGGTTCGGTTTTAGCACTCCTATACTTAGTAACGGGGGAACCACACGTGGCCTCCCTATTAGCTGTTTTCTCAATTATGTTCCTGACTCAAGGCGTGGTTTATCTGACCACTATGATGAGAACATATGACTGGCAAGTGGAGGTGGAGGCTTGGGCGGATATTGGGGTGATGTTAGAAGTAATGGCGTTTCTACTGCTAACGGCAGTCAGTCTACTGGTAGTATCCCTTTCATGCACGTAGTGGACAGCCAGATGCTAGCCTTTAACCAAGGTGTAACTCGTAGGGGGTCTTATGCAGCGTACATGGACATCAGCCACCCAGAGGTTGAAGAGTTCATTGCTATGCGTAAGACTACTGGTGGTGATCTAAATCGTAAGTGTCTTAACTTACACAACGGTATCACAGTAACAGATGAGTTTCTACAGTCTGTGAAGAATGATGACCAGTGGCGCTTGATTGACCCTAAGTCTAAGCAGGCAGTCAAGACTGTATCCGCTAGGGACTTGTGGTGGCAGCTAGTGCACACCAGAGCAGAGACAGGTGAACCTTACATTGTTAACCTAGACCGCTGTAATGAGGCTCTACCGGAGGAACAGAAGGAGCTAGGGCTACAGGTACGCCAGAGTAACCTATGCTCTGAGATTACCCTACCGACCAGTGAGTCACGCACAGCAGTGTGTTGCTTGTCTAGTGTCAACCTAGAGTACTTTGATGAATGGAAGGACGATGAACTGTTTATTGATGATCTCATTACAATGCTTGACAATACCATTGAACACTTCATTGATAACGCCACAGGTGGTAGCCATAGCTATCCCAAGACTGGCATGAGCAGACGGGAGTTTTTAGAGAATGTGGAACCAGATAAAACAGGGTTTACAAAAGCCGCTTATAGTGCATATAGAGAACGTGCGGTTGGTCTTGGAGCGATGGGTTTTCATAGTTACCTTCAACGTAATGGAATCCCTTTTGAAGGAATGTACGCCTCCAGCTTTAACAATAGAGCGTTTAAAACAATCAAAGACAGAGCTACGATGGCTTCCCGGCGTCTGGCTGGAGACCGTGGGGAGGCTCCTGACATGGCTCGTAGTGGCCTGCGTAATTCCCATCTGCTTGCTATTGCCCCTAATGCTAGTTCTAGTATTATATGTGGTGGAACAAGCCCTAGTATTGAGCCTACAAGGGCTAACGTATTTACGCACAAGACGCTGACAGGGTCATACAAAGTAAAGAATAAGTACTTGGAGCAACTACTTGAAACCAAAGGTATTAACACAGAGAAAACGTGGAAAGATATTGCTGCTGATGAAGGCTCTGTTAAAGACTTGGAGGAACTCACGGAAGAAGAGAAGGAAGTATTTAAGACAGCACCAGAACTCAATCAGATCTGGATCATTGAACATGCCTACCAGCGACAGAAGTACGTCTGCCAAGCACAGTCAGTAAACTTATTCTTTGAGCCACCACCAGCTACAGCACCACAGGAGGTACATGATGAGTATCTGGAGTATGTTAACAGTGTACATTGGACAGGAGCTAACAAACTCAAATCTATGTATTACCTGCGCTCTACAGCAGCTAGAAATACAGAGAATGTTAACATCAAGATACCTAGAATCAACCTAGAGGACGGGGAGTGTCTAAGCTGTGAAGGATAACCACCCAGCGTACAGAGCTAAGTTTTACATACCTGAGCTAAAAAAGTATACCAACTGGCATGACTATCTGGTATACTATAAGGAACAGGATGACAAGATCATGTTGTTTAGTAACTACTGTATGCAGATGTGGTCTAGCTACATGAGCAATAAGATTAAACAGGAGGAGGCACCCTTGAGTTACAAAGAGTACCTAAACAAGTACAAAGAATTACTGGAGGATGGATACAGTGATAGATCCTAAGATTAAAGCCATGAAGCGCCTGTACAACGCTGAGATAGATGTGTACAAGGCAGAGGTGCAGAACTACCTAGACAATCCTGTAGGCGTAGGTGAGCATGGTAACTTGATTGAGACTATGGACACCTTAGTTGCTAAGATTGCTGAAGCAGAAGACAAGCTGATTGTATTGGAGACACATTTTAATGAGTAACGTAATTAACCTAATGCCTACACAAGCTACTGCTGATGAAGTACTGGAGGATTGTAAAGGGGACTTTGAGCATGTACTGGTAATTGGCTGGACTCCAGAGGAGCAGCTAACAGCTAAAGCTACAACGTCTATGGACTTACGTGAGACTATCTACCTACTGGAGGTATTCAAACATGCAGTCATTACAGCAGGGCATGAGATAGATGATTGATGACTTGCCTAAGATAGTTGTTAAGGAAGTCATAGAGAATGAGGATGGCTCTGCTAACATGGAACTAGACTTAGACTCTAAAGCAGTACAGCTACTACTTGACATAGGTTTGACTAGACTGCTTGAAGAACACTTGGAGAACAAAAAGAATGAGCGATGAACTTATACACCTGATTAGCGTATGGTCTATGCAGCGGGGTATAATCAACAACAGTACACCCTTGGCACAGTTTGCTAAACTTGTGTCAGAGGTAGGCGAGCTAGGGGACAACGTAGCCAAGGAGCGTGATGTTACTGATGACATTGGTGACTGCTTGGTGGTACTAAACAACCTAGCCATTATGAATGATACGACCCTTGAGGAATGCCTGAAGGTAGCGTACAATGATATTAAAGACAGGAAGGGACACATGAATACACATGGTGTCTTTATCAAAGAAGGAGATGCAGCTTGAGCTTACTAGATACTAGAGATTACTACAAACCGTTTGACCATCCTTGGATGTTTGACTACTACTCACAACAGAACCAGATGCACTGGTTTCCAGAGGATGTACCTCTGCACAATGACGTTAAAGATTGGCAGACAATGACTGATGAAGAGAAGAACCTACTGACTCAGATCTTCCGTCTGTTTACACAGTCTGATGTAGACGTAGGTGCTGGGTACGTTGATAGATACATGCGTATCTTCAAGAAGCCTGAAGCACGTATGATGATGTCTAGCTTTGCTAACATGGAGTCCATACACCAACACGCCTACAGCCTACTACTGGACACCGTAGGGATGCCAGAGGTGGAGTATAAGGCGTTCTCAGAGTACGAGGCTATGGCTGACAAGCATGAGTACATCAACGCTGTGAAGGTCACTAAGGGCGACAAGAAGTCCATTGCTAAGGCACTGGCTATCTACTCAGGCTTTACTGAAGGTCTACAACTCTTTAGCAGCTTCATCATCCTGTTGAACTTCCCAAGGTTTGGTAAGATGAAGGGCATGGGACAGATCATTACGTACAGTATACGTGATGAGTCCATGCACGTAGAGGCAATGACAAAGCTATTCAGGGAGTTTATGCAGGAGAACATTGACTTGTGGACTGATGACTTCAAGGCTGAGATCTATCAGGCATGTCGTGAGATGGTTGACCTAGAGGATAGGTTCTTGGACTTGGTGTTTGAGCAGGGTGATATACCGGGCCTGACTAAGTCTGAGATGCAAGAGTACATCAGGTACATTGCTGACCGTAGGCTACTACAGCTAGGCTTGAAGCCCAACTACGAGGTGAAGGACAACCCACTAAACTGGCTTGACGATGTGTTAGGTGTAGAGCATCAGAACTTCTTTGAAGGGCGTGCAACTACCTACATGAAGGCTGGCTTACGTGGTGACGTAGGGAAGGTCAAGTTTTCTAATGTAGCTTGAGTAGACTTGGGGGCGCAATGCCCCCTTTTCTCAGTCTTCTGGTTCTTCTGTTGGACTTTCATTTAGCAAAGATACAAGAACTAATCTATCTGCCTTCATCTGCTCTACAGCATCTAAGTGTCCCATCTTCTCAGCCTTCTTAATAGCTGTGCCTGTGTCAGCGATTATCTTACCTAGAAGCTCCCTAGACTGCCCTGATAGAGCAGCCTTGGTTCCGCCATATACTAATCCTGTAACAGCCCCTAGTGTCATTAAAGGCCAGTATTGTGTTACCAATCCCGTAGCTGCTGAAGCGGTTGCAGCTTGAGCTAAAGGCGTTCTAGGCATATAATTACCAGCTACTTTTGCTAGTCTAGCTAAAACAGTCCTTCCGTCTTTATTAATCTTTTTATTTAATGTCTTAGCAGCATCTAAAAAAGCCGCCTGTTTTCTTAAACTCCTAGCTACTTCAGTGTTTTTAGCTTCTCTTTCAATTATCTCATTCATAGCATTACGGACGGATCTGGAAGCTGTGGCTAAAGAGTTTTGTGTAGTGTAGTCTACTTTACCGTCATACGATCTTGTAAACTTATCTACGCCCCGCCTAGCCTCTAATAGCCCTAATAAACTACCATCACTGTTCTGGATCTGTCTAACTGCTTCTCCAAAGATTGAGTTAACCTGCTTGAGTTTAGTTTCGTCCCCTATAGTTCTTTGAGCTTCATCAAGAAACTGTTGAGCTTTAGTCTCTACTTCCCGTAGGACATTAGCTTTATTCAGGATAACATCTTCTTTAGCCAATCTAGCTTCTAAAATGTTTCTTTCTCTTTTAGCGGCTTCCCCTAGTTTCTTAGAGTTATAAGTATAAGTTTTCTTGGGCTTAACAATGCCACTGTCAGTAACTATGTCAATAGTTTCTTGAGTGTAAGGGCTTTGTGGATTATAAGTTATTTTCTGTGTAATCTCAGAAACATCAAAGTCTTCCCCTGTAAGGTGTTTAGCATCAGGCTCTAACATAGCTGTGATAATGTCTCTTTCTTCACCTCTAATTTTACTTCTGCCGCTTTTAATTAGATTGCCACCTGTGTCTTCTAAAGTCTCAGCTACATCTAAAACAGGAGCTTTAATTTTAGTAGGAGGAGCTATCAAGGCTCCTATGTTAAAGTAAGACTCAAGTAACTTAGCATCGTCTGGGTTAGCGTCAGCCCACCCTTTGTATTTATCTGCTGATAAACTAGCTAATCTAAGTCCTTCTTTACCAGCCTCAGTTTGGGATACATAGTTAAACGCATCATCTACTGCTTCTTTAGCTAAATCAGGAGTTAAATAGGAAATACCTGTCATAATAGCATCGCCAGCTATCTCACCGACACCCCCCGCTACATCTCCCAGAGTCCTAACAAGTTTCTCACCAACGCCTAAAGCACCTTCTTGAGGTAATCCTAGGGCTAGTGGCCTATCTAATGTTTCTTCTATACCTGCACCTCTGCGCTGTATTACCTCACCTGCTCTTTCTAGTAAAGTAGACTCAGGTTGTGGAGTAATGTCAGTTACAGGCGCTAAAGGCTGTCTATCAGGAAACTGAGCGTCCAACAGGTCTGCAATCTCATTTGCAGATTTATTATCACCTGCTGCAATAGCATTTTTAATACCTTGCTCTAACTGTGCTTGTGTGTAAGCCATTGTCTAACCTTATTGTGGGATAAACCCTGCTGCTGTAGAATTAAGAGATATTGGCCCAGTAGGGGCAAAAGGCTCTACCTTAAAGGCTGCTAAGGACGAAGGAGTAGCTGTTTCAGAGTAGCTATCGTACACTTGTTTATGTATATCCAGCTTCTTACGTGCAGCTTCATCAGATATTCTCATAAGTTCTCTAATGTTTTCTTCAGTTAAGTCCATTTTACCAGCGGCTGCCGATGCAGCTAAAGCAGCGTCTTTATCTGACAAGCCGGTACCTGAACCGAACATTTTAATAGCGTTACCTATTTCTACAACTCTAGTTGCCATAAAGCGTTGAGCATTTTCAGCGTTCTCAACGGCCTCACCTTCAGCGCCAAATGCCTTAGCTACTAAAAGAACTTCGTTAACTGGGGCAGCAAGCAAAGACCCTACAAACACACCTTCGTCAAGTATCTTTCTACCTTCTTCATTTGTTACTAAGGTACTGTTAGCTGTTCTTGCTTGGCCAGTCAAGTCTACAAAAGAAGTAACTCCTGCTTTGGTTAATGCAGAGCTTAGTTCACCAGCTTGATTCAATGCTCTAGTTTCTTTAGGAGCTTGTAGTAAACCTAAGTCTTCTGCTCTAGCCCATTTATTAACGCCTGTTTCAGGGTCTACTACATTAACCATGCCAAATTTATTAACACGGTAAGTAGCTAAGTTTCCTTGAGCATTCTTCATCATAACATCATCAGCTTCTTGTGCTGAGATAACTTTAGCAAATTGCTCGTCCTCTAGTCCACTGTACTGTCTAATCTGGTCTTCAGTAAGCCCTGCTGCTTTACCCACAGCAAATCTTCCTTGTTTTCCTCTGTTCTTTAAAGCAGCTTCACGTTCCTCTGAAAGAATTTCCTTACGTATGTCCAGAAGCATCTCAGGAGTAGCGTCAGCAATAGTATCAGCACGCGCTTCACTACCGCCAATAGCTTCATTACGACTAATCAGAGATGTTCTAAATCTTTGCTGTCTTTCATTGTCAGCAGCTTTAAGTTGCTTTTTAGCTTCTTCAGCCTTAAAAGACTCCATAAGCTGTAAGCCCCGTACAGGGTCAGTCTTAGCTAACTCTTGAGCTACCTGCATTTTTTCTTCAAAAGTGCCTGTGCCTTTACTTACAAGTTCGCCTAAACGCTCCTGTGGAGTCCTCATGTCCATCCCAAGCGCACCACCAATGTTTCTAGCAGCTTGCTGTGCAAAGGGACTCATAGGTCTACCAGCGCCTGTCATCAGCCCTGAAGTACCTTGAGTAGGTGATACTTTGTAACGCTCAAATGCGCCTATTCTATCTAAAAGTCCCATGTGTATTCCTTATGTAAACAAGTCAACAATGGCGCTGCCAATGTTACCTATACTACTAAACAAACCAGTGTTTGTAGCTGCTGTACCTGCTGCTGCTGTATTAGCTGCTTGTTGGTTAGCTTGTGCGCCTAAGATAGTAGAGTAAATATCACGTAGGTTCTGACTACGTACAGTCTCTGCTTGTAGGATGTCCTCTAGTCCACTAATGCCTGCTTGAGACATATAACCAGCACCTTGTCGTTGACCTACACCAGCTAAGTCAGCAATACTAAGGGCAGGAGTAAGTGTACCTAACAACTGTTGCTCAGGTAGATACTGTAATTCCATAGCAGTGCCAATGTTGCCTAACTGTCCTGCTTGTAGTGCTTGAGGCAACCCTGCTGCTCTACCACCAAGACCAAACATACTTTCAGCAAGTTTTGCTTGTTGCAACTGCTCTGCTTGTGCTTGCTCTAGTGCACCTAGAGATGCCCTAGCCTTAGCTTCTTCCTGTGCTTGTGCTAACGCTAGTTGCTCAGGAGAACCACCAAACTGTGCTGTACGTAAACCTGTGCGTCCTTGTGCAGCTAGACGTTCTTCTAATGCAAGCTGTGCACGCTGTTCTTCAGGCCGCTGTGTAGCTCTAATGCGTTCATATACATCAGCTTCCCTTTGTGCCATAGGAGCCATAGCCCCTGTTAGGAAGCCCCCTACGCCGCCTAGAGCCTGTCTCTGGATACCTGATACATCTGGTATACCTACACCAAAACCTCCTGTAGAAGGGGCTGTAGGAGCTTGTGAAGGCTGTTGGCCTAAAGCTCTTTGTTGAGCAGTGAGTAAATCTTGCCCCTGTCTTTGTATTCGTTCATCAACTAAGTTTCTAAAGGCTGTGGGGTCTGCAAGTCTAGGGTCTGGGCCTTGAGCTTGTACAGCCTCCATTTGTTCCTGTGAAACAACTTCTCCTGTAAGTAAGTCTTCAAAAGAAGCAGGGCCTGTACCAAAGCCGGTTTGTGGGAGGATTTGAAACCTCTGTGCAGGAGATAGGCCAGCCTGCTCCATAATACCGGAAAAACCTGTTCTTTCTGCTACTGTTAAATCGTAAGGGGCTCTAGGAGCTTGTGGGGTTGTCATACCGCCCAAAGCATCAACTTCTTCTTGAGTAACCCTTTTACCTGTTAGTTGGTCAGTATACATTCTAGGAGGCTCTGGTGTTCCGGGTGGTCTAGCTATACCTACCCTAGGGTCAGCCCTAAATCTCATCGTATCTTCTGTAAGAGTACCGGGGAGTAGAGTCTGACCATCCATAGCACCCCTGCCACCCATGCCACCAAGCAAGCCACTGGTAATGCCTTGCAATGCTCGTTGTTGTGCAGCCATAGCAGGAGACAGTGTAGTAGTATAACCACCTGTAGGAGTAGCCTGCACACCACCAAAGCCTGTGGATACTGTAAAGGGTCTAAAGGCACTAGCTTCCTGTGCTTCTCTACCTATTGCAGCCTGCTCTGCTGCTGACCTTTGTGCAATGTCAGTAATCTTGTTAAGCTCATCAATGCTTAAACCAGCACCAATTAACTGACCGCCTGTGCCACCAAGGAAGCCACCTACAGCATTACCAAGATTGCCAAGGTTACTGAGAAATCCTCCAACACCTGAGCCTGTACCTGCTGGGCCTCCTGTCATTATTGGAGAAACAGATGACCCTGTTACTCCTGTTGGTATACTACCTAACATTACCATAATATATTCTCTCTAAACTATTACTGTTGTTACTATCGTTACCGCTGCTGTCACGGCAGACGCAACAACAAGCCAAGCAAGTTTCTCCCAACGCAGAGCATGTGCATCAGTAGCCTTCCTTAGTTCCCTAAGTTCAACTACTGCCTCTGCCCAACGCTCACCACATTCTTTCTCATGTTGAGCTATGCGATCTAAAGCCTCTATAGCTAAATCTTGATGAGTCACTTGCTTTTGCTCCATCATTACCAAGGCACACCATCAGCGGTTGTTGGGTTCTTCTGCTCATTGATGTTAGCCGTTAAGCCAG